>ENA-OQKN01000073-OQKN01000073.1-human-gut-metagenome-genome-assembly--contig:-NODE-73-length-131730-cov-23.565344_pt1 | contig 131730 bp, 121 predicted proteins | sample MGYA00242776_ERZ504794 | MGnify/ENA primary metagenome ERZ504794 (study PRJEB26092, sample SAMD00036434) | human gut metagenome | host: Homo sapiens | study: EMG produced TPA metagenomics assembly... | reverse complement strand
TTTTTCAAACCGTTCTTAAAAATGTAAAGAATTTTCGAGAATCGTATGTGTTTCACTGTTTAGTTATCAAGGTTGTCTGTCTTGCGACAGCTTGTTTACTTTATCACATCTCTTTTTCTTTGTCAAGCACTTTTTTCAAGTTTTTTTCAAAGTTTTTCGAACTCTTCCGGATTTCGGAACTGTTCTTCCGATCTGTGATTGTCGGCTCTGTTCAAGCGACTTGGTTACTTTAATATATTTGTTTTAAGTTGTCAAGCACTTTTTTTAATTTCTTTTTTCTTTCAGAAATCACTTTAAATTGTCTCTTTCTAAGAAACAATTGTTTCCGACAGCTCAACTAATATAACACCGAAAGCAGCCCCTGTCAACAGTTAATTTCATAATTTGACAAACTTTTTATATTTTCACCCTAATCTCCACTGAATCCCCAACAGCCAGCAGCCCCAAACAATTCTCTTCGGCGACATTTGCAGGGTCTTTAGAAAATCTTAGCCCGGGAAGATCAGCGTTATTCGCAGATCACTCACTGTCTGAGCCGCTTCGCGGCGAGTTTGAGTTATCTGCGAATGCTTTTAGCTGATCTTCCCGGGCTTAGTTTTTCTTAAGACCCGAAACCGAGCCGAAGAGAATTGTTTGGGGCTGCGTCCCTTTCAGCCGATCTTCCCAGGCTTAGCTTTTCTTAAAACCAGAAACCGAGCCGAAGAGAATGATTTGAGCTTGCGTCCCTTCACATCCCTTTTACCGAATCTCCAAAAACTCCACCACCTCATAAAGCGACTCAAAAATCTCCTCCGCCAACTCCTTCATCTCCTCCGTCACCTCCATCAGATCCGGCACCATGATCGGATGCATCCCTGCTGCATAAGCCGCCCTGATTCCATTATGAGAATCCTCAATCACATAACAATTCTCCGGTCTGGTCCCCAGTCGTCTGCATGCCTCCAGAAAAATATCCGGTTCCGGCTTACTCCGTTCCACCATATCTCCCCCGATAATCTGATCAAAATATCCCAGCAGCCCGCCATCTGAAATCTCCGAACGCACCAGTGCCTCCCGGGTAGAACTGGCAAGCCCAATCTTAAATCCCCTCATCTTCAGATATTTCAAAAGCTCCTCAACCCCCGGCTTCTTTGCCAGTTTACCTCCGGAAGCATGACTGAAAAACACCTCTGCCATCTCCGCTTTATATTCCTCATACGGAAAATCTTCACCATAATGCTTCAGAAAAACCCCTTTACTCACAACACTGTTTGTTCCCAGACACTCATGACATGCCGCCTCAACTCCTGCGATTCCATGACGTTCTGCCACTTCTTTCCACGCTTGAAGCACAAGAATCTCCGAATCAAAAATCACTCCATCCATATCAAATATCACTGTATCAATCCCACTCGCCATAACTTTTGATCCTTTCCTCTTTCTCTCTGTCAGCAGACTTTCTCAGGCAAAAATATCTTTGACGACAGTCTGATTGACTTATTCAAACCATATATAAGCCAGTAGTCTGACAATCTATTTTTTCATAATATAACCAATCGCATCACGAATCTGCGACACATAAACCAAGTTGATTCCTTCCACTTTTCCAACAGAAGACCTACACACTTCCGGAAGCACAACTGTTCCAAATCCCAGTTTTTTCGCCTCCTGCACACGCTGGCCTGCCATACTCACTGCGCGGATTTCACCACTCAGGCCAACCTCGCCAAACACCATCACATTGTCAGGAATCACAATATCCTTCGCACTGGAAACAATCGCCAGACAGATTCCAAGGTCAATTGCCGGCTCTGTCATCTTCATTCCCCCTGCAATATTGACATAAGCATCCGATGCAGCCAGACGAAGTCCGACTTTCTTCTCAAGCACAGCCATAAGGAGATTCACTCTGTTAAAATCAGTTCCCACCGCTGTCCGCCTCGGAATACCGAAATTACTCTGGCACACAAGTGCCTGGATTTCAACCAGAATCGGACGGGTTCCTTCCATAGAACACGCCACAACAGAACCCGACGCATCCTCCGGTCTGCCATTCAGCATATATTCCGACGGATTCTTCACCTCCTCAAGACCTGTATTGCACATTTCAAAAACACCAATCTCATTCGTAGAGCCAAAACGATTCTTCACTGCACGCAGGATACGATAAGAAGCATGCCGGTCACCTTCGAAATAAAGCACCGTATCTACCATATGTTCCAGAACCCTCGGACCTGCCACATTTCCTTCTTTCGTCACATGACCTACAATAAAAATGGACACCCCCATCCCCTTTGCGATCTGCATAAGGATATTGGTAGATTCTCTCACCTGAGAGACACTTCCCGGTGCCGAACTTACATCTTCATGAAACATGGTCTGAATGGAGTCGATCACAACCACATCCGGTTTCCTGCGCTCGATCACCTCACGTATCACTTCCAGGTTCGTCTCACATAAAAGCTGCATCTTATCCGTAAACTGCCCGATACGATTAGCTCTCAGCTTAATCTGTCTCAGAGATTCCTCGCCTGAAATATAAAGAACCGAAACCTGCTTCTCTGCCAGATTCCTGCACACCTGTAAAAGCAGCGTAGATTTTCCGATGCCCGGATCTCCTCCCACTAAAACAAGGGAGCCGGGGACGATACCGCCGCCCAGCACCCTGTCAAGTTCACCAATTTTAGTTGTCTGTCGTTCATCCTCAGACAGGCTGATATCCTTAAGGATTACCGGTTCCTGTCTTTTCTCTGATGATTTCGTTATGCCAGAAGATGAGGATTTCTTAGTGGAAACTGTCTCCTCCACAAAAGTATTCCATGCCTTACAGCCCGGACACTGTCCCATCCATTTCGCAGATTCATATCCGCATTCCTGACAAAAATATACAGTCTTTTTATTTTTTAGCATTTTACAATTTTTACTTCTACTCTTGCAGCATTTCCAAGTTCTACACTAAAGGAAAGTTTACCGCCAAGGTTTGTCTTCATCTTGCCAGTGCTTGCCTGCTCGATAAATACTTCATATTCTGTATCCGGCTCCATCTCTACTGTGATCTGTGCATCTTCCGGTCCCTCTACATGGAAATCCATCTGAGCTTCACTCTGTGTAAGATTAAACACTGCTGTTCCCGGAACTGATTCGTAAACGAACATTCCGTTTCTCTCGAGCTTGGTAATCTCCTTAAAAGTTTTTACTTTATACATATCGCCCTGATGCTGGTAATCTGATAATTTAGATTTCTGTGCAAGCTCATAATCACCAAAGCTGATTGCTCCATTCTCTTCTGTGCGGATTAATTCTTTTACTACTGCCATTTCCCTATGTCCTCCTAAGACTCTTTTGTTTGCCGTCCCCGCCGTTTTATTCACCGGCATTGGTACAGTTTTCATCATCACTGTACCTTTCCCGACATTTTATGTGGTTATTATATAATAAATTCACCTTTTTGACCAGTGGCTCACTGGTTTTTTTATACTAATTTCACAATTCCAGATACCAGGGTTACAAAATCAAAAGGCGTTTGATCTTGCAACCCGCCAAGCATGAGGAAGTAGCGATTTACGTAGTAAATCTGCGGATTCCTCATGTTTGTAGAATTGCGAAAACTGCCTCGCAGCGGAGCAATTCGTAAGTATCGTACTATTTGGATTCTCACTGTTCCTTCACTTCAAACATAATCTCATTCTTATGAAGTTTCACCTGTACGTGGTCTCCGTGTTTAACTTTGCCTTCCAGAATCTCATTCGCAAGTGCATCCTCGATTCTGCTCTGGATTGCGCGGCGAAGCGGACGGGCACCGTATTTGTTGTCAGAACCTTTATCTGCAATAAAATCTTTCACTGCATTTGTCACAGTAAGCTGAATATCCATCTGCTCTGCGCATCGTTTCTCCAATGTCTTAAGAAGCAGCGTTACGATCTTACGGATATCTTCTTTATTTAATACATGGAATACCATGATATCATCAATTCGGTTGAGGAATTCCGGTTTGAAGATACGGCGTACTTCTTCCATTACACCGCCTTTCATCCGTTCATAGTCCTTCTTCTCATCATTATTTGACATGAATCCCAGACGTTTCGGCTCCATGATCGCCTGCGCACCTGCATTAGATGTCATGATAATAATCGTCTGTTTAAAGTCTACCTTTCTACCCTGTGCATCTGTAATATGACCGTCATCCAGCACCTGTAAAAGTATATTAAACACATCCGGATGAGCCTTCTCAATCTCATCAAAAAGCAATACACTGTACGGATTTCTGCGGACCTTCTCACTGAGCTGGCCGCCTTCTTCATATCCTACATATCCCGGAGGAGAACCGATCAGCTTGGAGACACTGTGTTTCTCCATATATTCGGACATATCTACACGAATCATCGCCTGTTCGCTTCCAAAGACAGCTTCTGCCAGAGCCTTGGAAAGTTCTGTCTTACCAACACCTGTAGGTCCAAGGAAAAGGAAAGAACCAATGGGACGGTTCGGATCTTTAAGTCCTACTCTTCCCCGTTTCACTGCCTGCGCAACAGCTTTCACTGCCTCATCCTGTCCGATCACACGTTTATGGAGTTCTTTCTCCAGACGAGCAAGACGTTTGGTTTCTCCCTCTGTCAGTTTCTGAAGAGGAATCTTTGTCCAGTCAGAAATCGTCTCTGCAACAGCAGCTTCATCTACAACAAGTTTTTTCCTCTTATTTCTGCGTTCAATCTTAATCCGGATTTTCTCCATTTCGGCTTCCACTTCATTTTGGCGTACCTGTGCTTTTTTTGCGCGTTCAATATCTGCAGTCTTAACTGCCTGTTCTTTCTCCTCACGAAGTTCATTCAGTTCCAGTTCATATTGTTCCATTTCAGGTGCTGACTGATAACCCACAAGCTGAACCTTTGATGCTGCTTCATCAATAATATCAATTGCCTTATCCGGAAGGAAACGGTCATTGATATATCTTTGTGACATTTTTACTGCTGCCTCAAGTGCCTCATCTTCAATCTTTACCCCATGATGTTTCTCATAATATGGACGCAGACCTCTAAGGATTTCAACAGTCTCCTCTGTAGATGGTTCTTCCACTGTCACAGGCTGGAATCTTCGTTCCAGTGCCGCATCTTTTTCAATATATTTACGGTATTCCTCCAGAGTAGTCGCTCCGATAAGCTGAATCTCTCCTCTGGAAAGAGAAGGTTTCAGGATATTGGAAGCATCCAGTGCTCCCTCCGCTCCACCTGCTCCGATGATGGTATGGATTTCATCAATGAACAGCAGAATTCCCTGATGTTCTTTTACTTCCTGGATCACATTCTTAATGCGTTCCTCAAATTCACCTCTGTATTTGCTTCCCGCAACCATGCCGGAAAGATCCAGCACAACAAGACGCTTATCCTTCACTGTATCCGGAACCATTCCCATAACGATGCGCTGTGCAAGTCCCTCTACAATGGCAGTCTTACCTACTCCGGGTTCCCCTGTCAGACACGGATTATTCTTCGTACGTCTGCTCAGAATCTGGATCAGTCTGGTAATTTCTTTATCACGCCCTACCACAGGATCCAGTTTTCCCTCTGCTGCAAGCTGTGTCAGGTCACGACTGTACTGGTCCAGTGTAGGGGTACTGGTCATTTTTTTGTTTCCCGCATTCCTTGCGTACTGAAATTCTTCTGCAATGGTATCACTGTCAAATCCCATAGCTGTCAGAATAGCCGCAAACAGCTTCTGAATATTTACTCCCATTGTAAAAAGCAGTCTGGTCGCTACACAGTCTGTCTCTTTCAGAAGCGAAAGCAACAGATGCTCTGTTCCGCAAAGACATTCCATGCTCTCAGCATCTTCCTTCGCCTGTTCAATGATCCTTCTTGCTCTTGGGCTGTACTGGGGATCTTTCGTTTCTGCTGCCGCAGTATTGCCCTGAACCGGCGTAACCAGGTTGCTGATAAGTTCCCTGAGTTTTTCTTCTTCTACGTTAAATTCCTGCAGCACTTTTCCCGCAGTACCTTCAGGTTCTTTCAAAAGACCTGCAAGAAGATGCTCTGTTCCGATATATCCATGTCCACAGGATTTCGCAATTGTCGTTGCCAATTTGAGGGCATTCTCTGCCTGTCTGGTAAATTGTCTCTCCATGTCCTCTCCTATCTGTTTTCATCATATTCGTCAAAAATCTCATCAATAAGCTGATGTACTTCCTCTCTGCTTACGCTCTTGCAACATCCTTTCGCAAGCGCCACCATGAGATTCTGTTTCAGTTCTTCCAATGCTTTTCGTTTATTTACATCAATAGAAATCACTGCACCACGTCTGCGGTCGATAGTGACAAATCCCTCCTGTCGCAACAGTGAATATGCTTTATTTACTGTATGCATATTTATCCCAACTGTATCTGCAAGCTGTCTCACTGATGGCAGTGTATCTCCCTCCTGCAGTCTTGACGTAGCAATCCCCATGATGATCTGATTGGTCAGCTGGATGTAAATGGCTTCATCACTACTGAAATCTATTTCTATCATCATACGTTTTCTTCTCCTTTTTGTGTTACACATATCCTAGCACAAACCAACATTTTTTGCAACAGAAAGACGTATTGCTGTATTATTTTTCAAAACAAAAAGGGGTGTACTGCCATGTTCTCACACAGCATGCACACCCTTTATCTTCTTTCTGTCAACTGAATTTCATCTACATGACTTGATTATTTTAAGCCAATTATCTTATTGAGCTGTTCTCTGTTCAGAACAAGGTTAAAGCCTAATGGATTAACTGCATAAGCCATTGCCTTATCGATTAACAGCTCCGGAAGTTTTGCAAACGGTACTTTCGCAATACGCAGCTTCTGACCTTTTGTAAACTTCTCAAGTTCCATAACGTCTGTAAATACAGGCTGGAGAATTTCTTCTTTTTTATTTTTGAGATACGGAATATTGATCTTCTTAGGATCTTCAGGATCTACATTCATAGCAACCAGATATTCGGATTTCTTCAGGTTTACGATCAGTTCTTCCTCAAGCTCACGAAGATTTCCATGCTGATCCTTCTCTACCGGACGGCGGAGTTCCTGCATAAAGTAAATGCCGGAAAGCTCCAGTGTAGGATTCAGAAGCGGTCTCTTAGCCGGCTCAATCTTGCTCATATCTGCCTGTTTTGCAACATCCGGAAGATCAATCTCAATTTTATCTTCACCGTCTACCCATACAACAGTATTAACACCAATGGCATAAAAAGTACCATATAATCTTGGATAATCTTTCTTGGAAAATCTCATTCCCATAAGAAGAATCTTATCTTCAATCATCTTTTTGCCGAATTCCTTGATTCCCTCTTCTGTGGAAAAAATCCATGCCTGGTCATTATAAGTCTCTTCGTCACATTTCACATATGGCAGTTTGGTAGCCTGTGAGTATGCAACAAATACTGTCTCTCTGTTCTGTAATTCCTTGATTGCTTCTTCTTTGCTGATTCCCATTCTTTTATCCTCTCTGTCTCATTTCTTTTATGATCTTTTTCATTTCCTTATCAACACGATAAGACTCTGTGATCTTCTGTAGTGATTTCTTATATGTAAATTCATCCAGTTTGTGACCGTCCTGCAAGTATGTCAGCATCTCATCCGGAAATGCCGCAAAATATACAGATACTGCCCACGCCACTGCCATCTTTGCATAATATCCCTGCTGAGTGATACTCTCCAGACGTCTGATACTCTCTTTCAAATATTCACGCTTCACAAAATGTCCCAGAAGCATGACTACCGCAAATCTTGCTTCGTATTCTTTATTCGAAGTAAAATACGTTTCAATAAAATCCCAGTATTCTGTCTGGTATTTATCTGCATCTTTTAATGTACTGCAAAAGCAATCGCATACTGCCCAGTTATTAATGTCCGGCACAAATTTTGCCACATATGTTAAGCGTTCTTTGCATTCCATCTTTGCATAAGCACTCACCAATCCGCGAAGCATCGTTTCTTCATACCACTGGTCATCCGCCTGTTCAAACCATTCCTGCCAGTCCATACCAGAAAGCTGCTTTGCAAATTTTCGCAACACCGGAAGTCTGATTCCCATAACATTATCCACACCCGGCAGAAGATTGCTGTGAAAATCCCGATAACCGGTATCTTCATTCTCCTGCAGAAACTGGCGCACCATATGTGTCGTCACCTGAATCTCTTTCTGACTTTTCCTGTTCATAATATTTCTCCCATTACTGTGCATATGCTGAACAGTAACTTTCTCCTTGCTGTTTCTGCTACGTTACAATTCATCTCAATCTGTAACTTTGCTTTACAGCACTTTTCTATTTTATAACAGATTGCATGAAAAGTAAAGGAAATCGCTCGTATTATTTATGCAAAATAATTTATGTGGATTCTATCGTTCTTTCAAAAAATATTACATCGAGATCATTTTGGACAGAAGAAGTATCTGCCAACTATAAAACAGGAGACAAGAATGGGACTTTTATCCCAGCCTTGTCTCCTGTTTATTTTTAAACATCAATATTTTTTATGCTTCATCAATTGCTTTTCCAATATCATGGCGCATATATTTATTTGCGAATGTAATCCACTCTGTAGCTTCATATGCATTCTTTCTTGCTTCTTTTAAATCTTTGCCTGTCGCAGTAATTCCCAGAACACGGCCACCATTAGTAACAATCTGACCGTCTTTCAGTTTGGTTCCTGCGTGGAAGCAGTAATATCCGTCTTTGCCTTTGAAATTTTCAAATCCGTACATTGGGATACCTTTTTCATATTTTACAGGATATCCATCACTTGCAAGTACTACGCACACTGCTGCATTATCCTCGAACTGAAGGTCTACCTGGTCCAGTGTTCCATTTACGCAAGCTTCCATTACTTCAATGATATCATTCTTCATACGTGGCAGGACTACCTGTGCTTCCGGATCTCCGAAGCGTGCATTATATTCCAATACCTTCGGGCCATCTGCGGTAAGCATAAGACCAAAGAAAATGATTCCCTTAAATGGGCGTCCTTCTGCAGCCATTGCATCTACTGTCGGCTGATATACATATTTCCTGCAGAATTCATCTACTTCTTCTGTATAGAACGGACTTGGGGAGAACGTTCCCATTCCGCCAGTATTCAATCCCTGATCACCGTCCTGAGCACGTTTGTGATCCTGTGCGGATGTCATTGTACGGATAGTTTTTCCATCTACAAATGATAACACAGAGACTTCACGTCCTGTCATAAATTCTTCAATGACCATGGTATTTCCGGCATTTCCGAATTTCTTATCTTCCATGATCTCTTTTACACCGTCTTCTGCCTCTTTCAAATCCTTGCAGATCAGTACTCCCTTGCCGAGTGCAAGACCATCAGCCTTCAGGACAATTGGAAATCTGGCTTCTGTGCGGAGATATTCCAGTGCTTTCTCAGGATCATCAAAATTCTCATATGCCGCTGTGGGAATATTGTATTTTTTCATCAGATCTTTTGAGAAAGCTTTGGAGCCTTCAAGGATAGCAGCATTCTTTCTCGGGCCAAAGACTTTCAGACCACGTGCTTCAAATACATCTACCACACCGCCAACCAGAGGATCATCCATACCGATAATGGTAAGATCAATTGCTTTCTCCTGAGCAAAATCAGCAAGTTTCTCAAACTCCATAGCACCGATATCTACACATTCTGCAAGTTCTGCAATCCCTGCATTTCCAGGTGCACAATAAATTTTATCCACTTTCGGACTCTTTGAAACACTCCATGCAATGGCATGTTCTCTTCCACCGCTGCCTACGATCAAGACTTTCATTTTATTTTTGCTCCTTTATCTACTCTTCTGTATCAAATTCCTCTGTTTCTACTCTTCCATCCACCACTTTCACTTTGTCATTGGCAATAAGATTGATAGCTTTCGGAAGAATCTTCCACTCCGCTTTCTCCATAACACGTCTCTGAAGAACTTCCGGGGTATCATCAGATTTAATCTTTACGGCCTTCTGAAGAATGATCGGACCTGTATCTGTACCTGTGTCAACAAAATGTACGGTCGCACCTGTCACACGTACGCCTCTTTCCAGAGCTTTCTCATGTACATGCAATCCATAATAGCCCACTCCACAGAAAGACGGAATCAGTGACGGGTGGATATTGATGATCTTATTTGGATACGCTTCCACGATCATTGGAGGAATAGCCACAAGAAATCCTGCCAGAACGATAAGCTCTACACCACTTTCTTTCAGCTTCGCAAGAAGTGCCCTGTGAAATTCTTCTCTGTTCTCAAACTGTTTTGGGGAAATACATACAGCTTCTATGTTGTGATTCTTTGCTCTCTCCAGAGCATAAGCCTTCGGATTATTGCTGATAACCAGAGAAACTTCTGCATTTGTAATCTTTCCACAGTCAATGGCATCCAGGATAGCCTGCAGATTCGTGCCGCCTCCTGAAACCAGTACACCGACTTTTAACATAAAGTCACTCCCTTTTCACCATCTTCGATACGTCCTACTACGTACGGAGTGTCACCTGCTGCTTTGATCGCTTCCATTGTTTTGTCCACATCTGCTGCATCTACAGCAAGGATCATTCCAAGTCCCATGTTATAAGTATTGTACATCATCTGTTCATCAACATTGCCTTTTTCAGCAAGAAGTTTGAAGATTGGAAGTACCGGATAGCTGTTCTTTTCCACAACTGCACGTGTTCCCTCTTTAAGCATACGCGGAATATTTTCATAAAAACCGCCGCCTGTGATATGACTGCATGCGTGCACACGAACTCCGGCATTTTTAATGCTCTTTAATGCTTTTACATAGATTCTGGTTGGTGCCAGAAGTGCTTCACCAAGTGTTGTTCCAAGTTCTTCATAATAAGTATCAAGAGATTCCTTTGTCATATCAAAAACTTTACGGACAAGAGAAAATCCGTTACTGTGAACACCTGTGGATGCCATACCGATCAAAACATCTCCTGCTTTCAGTTCTTCACCTGTGATCATCTCTTTTTTATCGCAGACACCTACAGCAAAACCAGCCAGATCATATTCGTCTTCCGGCATCAGTCCCGGATGCTCTGCTGTCTCGCCGCCGATCAGAGCTGCATCTGACTGTACACAGCCTTCTGCCACACCGCCTACGATAGCTGCGATCTTTTCCGGATAATTCTTACCACATGCAATATAATCAAGGAAGAATAATGGTTCTCCACCTGCACATGCAATATCATTAACGCACATGGCAACTGCATCAATGCCGATGGTGTCATGCTTGTCCATAACCATAGCAAGTTTTACTTTAGTTCCACATCCGTCTGTACCTGATAATAATACCGGTTCTTCCATTTCTTTAATCTTAGCAAGAGAAAAGGCACCGGAAAATCCTCCCAGTCCTCCCAGCACTTCTTCACGCATGGTTCTCTTTACATGCTCTTTCATCAGCTCTACTGATTTATATCCTGCTTCAATATCTACTCCAGCGGTCTTGTAATCCATGATAATCCTCCGTTTTTACCCCTGATCCTGTTTATGGATCTGAGTTATCCTCATTTTATCTTAGTAATTTTTATATCCGACTTCCTGTAATCTTGCGTCTTTTGCTTCCACCTGTTCTTTTAATTCCTGGCTGTAAGCCTTTAATTTTGCAAGAAGTTCCTTATCTGATGTTGCAAGTATCTTAGCTGCCAGAAGTCCTGCGTTTGCTCCTCCATTGATAGCAACTGTTGCAACCGGGATTCCTGACGGCATCTGTACGATAGAATAAAGTGAATCTCTTCCTCCCAGAGAAGTGGTGTGCATAGGAATTCCGATAACCGGCATCGGGAAGATTGCTGCGCACATTCCCGGCAGATGAGCTGCCATTCCTGCACCTGCGATGATTACTTTAAAGCCTTTTTCCTCTGCTGTTTTTGCATATTCAAAAAAGACATCCGGTTCTCTGTGTGCGGAAATGATCTTCATCTCGTAATCAATTCCCAGTTTCTCCAGAATGTCTGCTGCTTTGCTCATGATCGGCATATCTGAGTCGCTGCCCATCACAATTCCTACTTTTGCCATGATTATTCTCCTTTTCTTCTCAAGTATTCTCAGACAGACCAGATTTTATCTGTCCGGGACTTTGTTTTTATTTTATTGATAAAAAAAGTACGGTCAGAAAAGATTTTATCAAAACCCTCTCTAACCGTAGATTCTACTAAGATTCCCTTTTTCTGTCAATAAAATTAATGCAAAGAAATATTTTAACGAACTAATAAATTTTTTTGTATTTCGGAATTAATGGGAAAATGCCATTATTCCCCAAACGGCTCGTTCAGAGCTTCCGTACCCGGAAGGACAAATCTTCCATCTTCAATAATGGAAATCATATCCCCCTCATCATCAATCGTACGGATGCTTCCCAGTTCGTCATATGGAATCGTGACATCTGTGTGACATCCATAATAAGCAAGGCTGACATCTTCTTTTCGCATCTCGGAAATTTCATTGTCTCTTGCGATGATTTCTTTACCATCCGGATTATAGACCGGAGTATCTTCTGACCAGCTGTAACAGGTATCACCAACTGCAAAATGCGGTCCCATTTTTTCTGCGATCAGAATCGGAAGTTTGTCTGCGATATTATATTTCTGCGCTGCCACATAAGCTGTTGTATTAGTTCCGATCGCAAATTCTCCCATTGCAAGTTTCGGATGATGGAACAGAATGTTATCTTCAATATATTTACGGTTCTCTTCCTCTGTCTCAAAGTTAGAACAGCTGTAATCGATCACCTGTCCGCAGTCAAACACAAGCTTCAGGTCACAAAACTGCAGTCCGTTAAGATATACTTTTGAAACATGAAGCATTCCGCCTGTTCCCGCAAGTACCGGTGAAGTAAATACTTCACCCAGAGGAATGTTTACATCTGCCACACAGTTCTCAAAATTTGTCTGTGTTTTCGCATCTGTTAATGTATGAAGATGAATGAGCAGATCTGTCTCATTTTCTCCCTTTCCCTTGATCTCCACCCATTCACAGGTATCAAGCGTATCTATGATCGTCTGCTGGATCTTTTGATATTTCTTATAATCCAATGTATTGATCTTAACGATCTCGTGGAAAATTTCCGGAAAATCCTCTCCGATCTCAGGTATCGGATAAGCAATGATCGTAAAACTTCTTTCCTCACCTTTGATATAACGGTTTGTAATCTGACCGGATTCATTGTCCAGTTCCAGCTGAAGCTTCTGCTGTGCTTCTGTAAACGCCCAGCTTTCCGGTTTACTTACCGGTGAAAACGGCTTCTCTCCAAATGTCTCGATCACAGCCGGTCCGCCATGTACATCTGCCAGATCTGCATATTCATCATAAGAAGTCTGCATGGCACGAAGTTTACGCTTTACAAAATCCGGATCCAGAAACAGCGCACTGTCCTGTCTGTGGTCATAATCAAACTGCGGATTTGCAATTCCTCCTGTAAATCCATTTCTGAACTGATTCCGTCTGTTCACCGCATGAAGTGCATGGCGGTAAATAACCGTCTGCAGTCCCATCTCCCGGAACTGAAGAACAGCCGCTTTTACCATACGCTCAAAGCCAAGATGATAACGTATATTAACCGTTTTCTTCTTTGTAATATCTTTTCTTCCTGTGATGAATCCCATCCGATAGCCTTCTGTATAAGTACGTGCCATCTCATCAATTTCCCTCTGGGAAAGTGAATTCATAAATTCTGCTGTTTTCAGTTCATTTTCCGATACATATTCGCCGGACTGATACAGATAACTCAGATCGCTCAGATCAGAATCCATGATCATTTCAACCACAAAATTATTCTCAGGATCAATCGCCTCTCTGATCCGATTTTCCACCATATCCTGGCAGTAGTCATTCACATAGGAAACGAGAATTTCTTTCACCTGTTTCTCAGCAGGAATTTCTTCCTGCGTAAATGCAGAATAGATTTCCAGAAACAATTCAAGTACAACCGTAAGATCCCATGCTTTTTTTTCAAACGCATAAGCAATCGTGCCATGAAGCTCTGTATAAAGAAAGGTAAATACTTTTCCGTATTCTCCCAGCATTTTCTGTGCATATGCAGGATTTCCATAAGAATTTTCATAATTTTCGGGCAGAATATCCTGATACAATTCATGATTCTGTTCCTGAAGTTCTTCAAGATTTTTCCCCGCAATTCCATGGTCCATCACATGAATCACCTGCTGTAAAAACATTGCTTCTTTTGTAAAAAAATCGCAGTACGGTTCTTCTGCCATTTTCTCGTCCGGTATCTGAGCGATTCTTTCTTTCGCCAGTTCATACCGTTCCATAACCCATTCGTCCAAACTATATTTCTCCTTTTTCTATCAGACTTCCCTGTTAATCAGCCGGAAATTCCCATCAGAAAGATTCCCAGCCATCCGATCATTATGATTCCGTTTGCAATAGAGCCGATCATACCTGCTTTGTGTGTCCGGTTTTCTTCTGAAAAGCTTTTCAGTCCCATCGCAAATCCATATACAGACAGAAGCATTGCGCAAAGACTAATCCCGCCTACAATATATCCGTATTGTCCCTGCAAAAAAAATGCCAGCAAAACTGCAGTCATAAATAAAACCAGTGAAACAGCCGCCAGCACTGCTGACAGTTTTCCCTGCTGTGCCTCTCTTTTCTTTGCAAACGCATATCTATATCTTTTTGCCATAAATTTTTCTCCTCAGGTGATCGCAGATAAAAAAAAGCAGATATCCAAGAGCCGCCCCTGCTGTATTCAATATCATATCATCTACGTCAAAGCACCCAACCTTTGTAATAAGCTGGATGACCTCTACCGTAACACTAAGCCCAAATCCTGCCAGTACGATCAGCCATCCGCTTCTCATTTTGTCCAGAATAACCGGCAGTATAAATCCAAATGGAAGAAAACCAATTACATTTCCAAAAAGATTTGTAACTACCGCCATAAGTCCAAGCTGTTTTCTGTATACCCAGAAACGCCTTATCTCAACAAACGGTATCAGATTATATCTGTACTGTCTTTCTTCCATTGCTGCTCTTCCGTATTCTTCTGAAAAGAACAGAAAATAAATCAGTACCAGAACATACAGGATAAACAAAATGGTTCCCAGTGTCCGTATGATATGCTTCGTTTCTTTTTTCAATGTTTTCTCCTGTTTCTGAAGCCTTTTATATCAATATCTCTGATTTCTTTTTCAGCAGTCTTGCACCGTTTACGATCATCATGATCCCTGTTACGATTCCCGTTGCCAGTACAATGATCCCGACTGTCAGACTGCAGGCTCCTGTGGAAGACATGGTTTTATAAATTTTTTCGTTCATAATCGTCCTCATCAGTATCATGATCTGCTTTCGCAGATCATGATATCTTATTTATAAATCGCTGTTACCTGTATTTGCTTATTTTGCACCGTACTGCTCATAATATGCGTCGATTGCGGCTTTCAATGTATCGTCAATGATTACTTTTCCTTTATATTCTTTATTATAAAGATGTTCAATGACCTCTTTCATTGTAACAATCGCATTTGTTTCAAACCCATAAAGGTCATGGACTTCGTCAAGGGCACACTTCACGCCGCCTTTTCCGACTTCCATGCGGTCCAGAGAAACCATAAGACCGACGATTTCCACATCAGCCGCACCTTTTACCTTCGGTACTGTCTCTTCCATGGATTTACCGGATGTTGTTACATCTTCGATCATCACTACACGATCGCCGTCTTTTAATTTACTTCCGAGGAAGCTTCCCTTATCTGCACCATGGTCTTTTTCTTCCTTACGGTCTGAACAGTAGCGGATTTCTTTTCCATATAATTCGCTGAATGCAATTGCAGTTACAACACTTAACGGGATTCCCTTATATGCAGGTCCGAAAAGCACATCGAAATCATCGCCATATTTATCATGAATGGCATGTGCGTAGTACTCACCCAGTTTCTTTAACTGAGAACCTGTCACATATCCGCCTGCATTCATAAAAAACGGGGACTTTCTTCCGCTTTTAAGGGTGAATTCTCCGAATTTCAGAACTTCACTGTCTACCATAAATTCAATAAATTCCTGTTTATACTGTTCCATCTTATGTTATGCCTCCTGTATCTGTTTTATTTTACAATACCAACCATCTCTTTTACGGAATTGAATCCATTATTCTTCATGTACGCTTCAATTCCATCGATCACTTCCAGTGTCACTGCCGGATTGTGGAAATTTGCCGTACCCACAGATACTGCGCTGGCTCCTGCAAGAATAAACTCAATTGCATCCTCTGCGCAGGAAATTCCGCCCATTCCGATGATCGGGATATTGACTGCCTGTGCAACCTGATAAACCATACGGACAGCAATCGGTTTCACGATCGGTCCGGAAACACCACCGGTTTTATTTGCAAGCGCAAAAGTCTTCCTGTTGATATCAATCTTCATTCCTGTCAGTGTATTGATCAGGGATACCGCATCTGCACCGCCTGCTTGTGCACCTTTTGCAATCTCTGTGATATCTGTGACATTCGGTGTTAACTTCATGATCACAGGCTGTTTTGCAATCTTTTTGATCTGAGCGGTAAGTTCCTCTACATGATGTGCATCCTGACCAAATGCAAGGAATCCTGCGTTTACATTCGGGCAGGAAATATTAATCTCCATCATATCAATTGGCTGATCTGCCAGACGTTCCACCACTGCCAGATATTCTTCCGGCGCATGACCGCATACATTTACAATGATCTTTGTATCATACTGTTTCAAAAAAGGAATATCCCTCTCACAGAAAAGATCAATACCCGGATTCTGCAGACCAATCGCATTCATCATGCCTCCGTAAACTTCAGCCACACGCGGAGTCGGATTTCCGGCCCACGGGACATTGGCTACGCCCTTGGTTGTCACTGCTCCCAGCTTATTAATATCTACATAATCAGCAAATTCTGCTCCTGAACCAAAGGTTCCGGATGCCACTGTTACCGGATTTTTCCACTCTACGCCGGCAATATTTACACTCATATCCATCAGATTTCCACCTCCGTAGAAAGAAATACCGGACCATCCTTGCAGATTCTCTTATTATTCACATTGCTATGTGCATCTTTTTCTCTGGATTTGCACACACAGGCAAGGCAGGCACCGATTCCGCATGCCATACGTTCCTCCAGGGAAATATAACATTCAATCCCATTTTCTTCGGCATATTTCTTGATCGCACGAAGCATCGGAGTTGGTCCGCAGGCATAGATCACGTCCGCTTCCAGAGCATTCTCTCTGATAGCATCCATAACATTGCCTTTTGTTCCCACACTGCCATCCTCTGTGGCAATATAAAGTGTTCCCGCCGCCTCAAATTCCTCTCTGAGGAACGTATGACAGTCCCTGTATCCTGCAATGATCTGTTTTTTCTCACATTTCATCTGCTTTGCAAGTTCCAGGATCGGAGGAACACCGATTCCACCACCCATAAGGAAAACTTTTTTCCCCTCAGCCTTCTCTACAGGAAAACCATTTCCCAGAGGTCCCAGTACCGGAATGATATCTCCGGCTTTCATCTGTGAAAATTCATCGGTTCCGGTTCCCTGTCCGGTCACTCTGTAAACCAGATGAAGACGGCCATTTTCTTTGTCAATCTCACAAAGACTGATCGGTCTGGGAAGAATTTTGGATTTATCATTTGTATAAAGAGATACAAACTGTCCTGGTTTCGCATCTGCTGCAATTCTGTCAGTCTGGATCCACATACTGTAAATGCCTGCACCAATGCTCTCCTGACTTACAACAGTGCAGATTTCTCTTGTCTTTTCGCTCATTTCATGCCTCCTAGCGATTGTTTAAAGCAGTACTGATGTCTTCGATCATATCTTTTACCGCCTGGCGGGATGCATCTGCATAATTTAATTCACCAAAGGAAGCATATTTTTCCTGTTTGTAAGCTGCAATGATTCCTCTGGAGGAATTGACGATTGCACCAAGTCCGTCTTCATTAAAGAAATGAACAAGATCGGCACCTTTTCCGCCCTGTGCACCATATCCCGGTACCAGGATGAAGGTTTTCGGCATGATCTTACGGAGAGTTTTTCCCATTTCCGGATAGGTTGCACCTACTACAGCACCTACATAGCTGTATTCATTTCCCATATGTGATTCTCCCCACTGGGCAACCTTCTCTCCAACCCACTCATAAAGCGGACGTCCGTCAATGATTCTGTCCTGAAACTCTCCGCTGGACGGATTGGATGTTTTTACGAGTACAAAAAGCCCTTTGTTCTCTTCTTTACATACATCGATAAACGGGTTGACACTGTCAGATCCCATATATGGATTGATTGTCGCAAAATCTTCGTCAAAACCTGCGATTCTGTTACTTCCCACCTGAACTTTACCCAGATGTCCGACTGCATATGCAGCAGATGTGGAACCAATGTCACCTCGTTTGATATCTCCAATAACTACCAGACCTTTTTCTTTGCAATAATCAATGGTGTTCTTATATGCCATTAAGCCCGGAATACCAAACTGCTCATACATTGCGATCTGTGGTTTCACTGCTGGGATCAGATCGCTGATCGCATCAACGATTCCTTTATTATACTGCCAGATAGCTTCTGCTGCTCCCTCTAATGTTTCCCCCAGTTCAGAAAAAGCTTTCTTCTGAATATGCTGCGGGATATAGTTGAGCATCGGATCCAGTCCTACTACGATAGGAGCGTTTGTTTTTTTAATGTTTTCAATAAGTTTGTTGATCATGAGTCTTTCCTCCTGAATATTGATATGGTATTTTTATGCATTCTGGTATACAACTTTTCCATCACAGATTGTATAGAGAATTTTTCCCTTTACTTTCCATCCGTCAAATGGTGTGTTGCGTCCTTTGGAAGCAAATTCATTTTTATCTATTTTATATTCGTGATCAATGTCTGCAATGACAATGTCTGCCGGATGTCCCTTCTGAAGTGTACCTCTGTCACTTCCCAGAATCTGTGCCGGGTTCCAGCTCATTTTCTCAATAAGCTGTGAGATTGTAAGAATTCCGGTTTCTACAAGTGCAGTATAAGACAATGCAAAGCTTGTCTCAATTCCCACAATGCCAAAAGCCGCATTCCGGATGGAGCCTGTCTTCTCCGGCACTGCATGAGGTGCATGATCTGTACTGATCACTTTAAAGGAACCATCCTTCAGTCCTCGGATCAGTGCATCTACATCTTTCTTCGTACGAAGAGGAGGGTTCATCTTATAGTTTGGATCATCACATTTAATATCATCGGAAGTGAGGATAAAATGATGCGGGCAAACCTCTGCTGTGATATTGTCCAATCCCTCTTCCTTCACAATCTCCATCATCTTCGCAACACCTTCTGTGGAACAATGGCACAGATGCAGTTTTGCCCCTGTCTCTCTGGCAAGAAGAATATCTCTCGCTGCAATCACATCCTCAACTGCATTGCAGATACCTGGCAGACCAAGTCTCCGCGCATTCTCATCCTCATTCATACATCCATCACCGCGCAGATCAATATCCTCACAGTGAGCAAAGATCGGAACATTGAATTTCTCTGCTACTTCCATAGCTTCTTTGCAAAGTCTGGTATTCATAACAGATTTGCCGTCTTCAGATAATGCCGGGATTCCCGCTTTTACCATTCCTTCGATATCAGAAAGTTCCTGTCCCTTCTCCCCCTGCGTAATGGCACCTGCCTGGAGCACATGAATGCCGGCAAGCTGTTTTGCCTTATTATGCACATAATTTACACGATCCGGACTGTCAATTACCGGTGTTGTATTCGGCATTGCAACAACCGTTGTCACACCACCTCTTGCAGCAGCCCGGGAACCTGTCTCTATATCCTCTTTCTGTGTCTGTCCCGGATCTCTGAAATGAACGTGAAGATCGATCAGTCCCGGCATTACCAGACATCCCTTCGCATCTATTACTCTGTCGTTTTTATCTTTTATTTTAAGTTTCTCACCGATCTCGGTGATCACGCCATCTTCCAGATAAATATCGCCTTTTTTATCAGTGTCAGTAGCCGCATCTACGATACGTCCTCCCTGAATCAGAATACCCATGCAATTCTCTCCCTTCGTTGTCGTTTGACAATAACTTTCTGATATACATAATACACGAAACTTCTTCTTTTATAAAGCCTTTTTTTACTGATGTGCAGTCTTTTTTGCTTGACAATTCAAAATGCGGGAGATATAATCAGTTCATATCTGGATTATTTAATGTATAGTCACTGGTTTTTAGAGATTATATAACAGTATATAATCTGTAAAATCTGGTGATTTTTTTATTTGCCAGAAACTATATAATTTTTTTATTTTTTATGGAGGTAACAACATGAACAAGGGAACTGTAAAATGGTTCAACGCAGAAAAAGGTTACGGATTTATCACTGGTGAAGACGGTGCAGACGTATTTGTACATTTCTCCGCTATCAATGGTGAAGGATTCAAATCCCTTGAAGAAGGACAGGCTGTAACATACGACTTAACAGAAGGCGCTCGTGGTATGCAGGCTGCAAACGTTACAAAATTATAATTTATAATTTTTGTTAACGCGAGAGGATTGAATTCCGCACTTTTCTATACGGATTAAACCTCAAAAAAATCCCCGGATCATCCGGGGATTTTTTATTGCTTTTCTTCTGTGAATCCATCAAAGATTCAATTTCTATTTGGCATCTGCGCTGTCTGCATCCGTTGTTGAATCTGCTGTTTCTGCAGCTTTATCGTCTGCTACATTTGTATCATCTGCTTCTTCAGATTTATCTGCGGTTTCCGTTTCAGAATCATCTGCGGTTGTGTCTGCTGCATCAGCATCTTCACTGTCTGTATCAGTGGAAGCTGTTGTATCTTCTTCCTCCGCTGTATCTGCATCAGTGCTGTCTGTACCATCGGATGCATCTGTTGACAGATTCGAAATGTAATTGTCAAGTGCAGTAGTATCCATTACTGTATTCTGAACCACATTCTCTTTGGCTCCTGTCACTTTTACATATGCAGAATAACCAATCCATGCAACAATCACAACACAAATGAATGCCCAGGCAAACATTTCCAGTCCAAAAAGTACTTTTTCTTTTCTGTCTGTTTTGTTATGCAGTCCTTTTCTGGCCTTATAAGCATCGACTTTCTTCTGGCTCATGATAGATCTCCTTTGCATCAATATTTCGTATTTTCTGATTATAGCACACTTTACTGCAAAAGAAAACAATTAGTTTATACTGCAACGATCACTCCGCCGTCATTTGCATACATAGAACTTACACCCGCTGTATCAAGGACTACGATCTTTGCAAGTTTCATTCTCTCTTCAAAAGCCTCTTTGAGCACCTGTGCTCTTGCCGGACAATTGCAGTGACTGATGGCAAGAACCTTCTCTGCACTGTCCGGAGTTTTCTCGATTACCTGCTCTACAAGCTTGATCAGAGCACGATTCATGCCTCTTGCCTGATCCAGCTGGCAGATATTTCCATCATCCGTAGAACCCATGACCGGTTTGATTTTCAATGCACTGGCCACTAACGCTTTCACTTTGCTCAGACGGCCGTTCTTTCTCAAAGTATCAAGATTCTCAAGTATAAAAAATGTATGCTGTCCTTCAATATAATGTTCCACAGTTGAAACAACTTCTTCAAAACTCATCCCTGCTTCTTCGCATTCCTGTATCTTCATTCCGATCAGGCTTTCCCCGATGGATGCGGAACGTGAATTAAACACATGTATTTTTTTATCCGGATGGTCTTCCATAATAAGATCTCTGCCAAGTAACGCACTGTTATAGGAACCACTCAGCTCAGAAGACAAAGTCACTGCATAAATATGCTCAGCCTCGCAGTCATATGCTCTCATATATCTCTCAGGTGACGGGCAGGCTGATTTCGGACATTCCGGGCAGGCTGCCACTTTATTAATAAACTCTGCCTGATCAAATGTTTCATCATCTATGATCTGTTCAGCTCCTACCATCAGAGTCAGTGGAATGGATTCAAAACATTCATCTTTCTTCCATTCGTCCAAAAGTTCTCCACAACTATCTATTATAATCTTATATCTCAATTATATCGTCCTCTTTTCCATTATATGTAGTATTCAATACCAGATATATCTTATCACACCGCTTTACGTTTGAAAAGACTTTTTAATAAAAACACTGTTCTTTTTTTCAAAAGTGCTTTATAATAAAAAGACGCTTCCCGCAAAGTGCAGGAAGCGCTGCCTGATCCACAAAATATGTTCAGAAATATGCAGCAATCCAGAAGTCTTTTTTTAATTCTGAACAGCTGTAAATCATGTTATCAGAGAGGTGTTGTATGCTTGCTTTAAAAATTACTGATGTAAAAGATTTTATGAATAAACTCCTGATCGGTGAGGTATTTGACCGTTTTTCTCTTGTCGAGGCATCTGTGACAACCTTCAACACTTTTACCATAAACGGAAAACTTCATTACGATTTCTTTGATACTGACACAAAGGCTGCTTTTGAGGAGAATTCCACAGAATATTCCCTCTGGCATGATGTAAAACCTTATTGCTTTTCTATCATACGCGGCAGACGCACACCTTTGAATTTCAGGATTGTATTTGAACTTTCTCATGATCAGACACAGTCGTTGTTAAAAAATGAACAGCATATTGCAGATATTCCTGTGCAAAGCTTTTATCTGAATATCCGGTACAAGAACCAGTCCCTTTTATGTACAACAGGTGTTTCTTATACTTCATTCAGTCCGGATAAACGTCTGGAACATCTCTGGGATGATTCCATGACTGTTTTTCTCTCCAGTCATCACATTCCCTGTGAGAAATTATGAGTAGATTCTGTTATCAGTCTTTATCCGAATAACGCAGATAATAGACCAGAATATCTATAAACTCACTGTTCGTCGGTTTATCTGCCATTGTACACCCTGCCATTTCTTCCAGTGTATCCTTATGATTCATCCAACATAAGTTTACCAGTGTTCTTATGTTGTGTTCTACATTAGACGGCGTTGATTTATATTTTCTTGCAATGACCGGATAAATATCTTTGGTGACTTTTACCGGTCGCTCATAAATTTTCTGTGCCATTTCTACTGCATCCACAACATAATAATATCCTTTATACTTTGATGTTGCACCCAATTTTCTAATAACTCCATAAACTGCACTCATACATCGTTCCTCCTGTAACTTCCATAATCTGTGTTTTTACAGATTTGGATATCTCATTTATTTACACACATTTCTCTATAAGTAAATGAAAGTCACGATATTGGCTGCCCGGAAGCACCATTGCAGTCACTATTCTCTGTAACCCGTTATATTTTCTGCGGATTCGGCATATTCATTAAAATATCGGCAACTTAATAATAGGAATTCATAAGACATTTGTCAATACCAATGTAATTGTTTTCCACAAAAATAAGGAGCAAAAATTATTCTCTGCTCCTTATTTGATATTCTGCTATTCTGACAGGCGTATCTGTCCTCTCATTGATCTGCCGGCAAATTGCCTGCTTTCTATCTTATTTTGCAACCATCAGCAAAATTTCATTGCTTCTCTGAACAAATCTGGTCATTTCGTCCGGTGAAAGCTGTTTATGGCTCATCATCGCAAGGTCATACAACTGTTCACAGATAAGCGGAGCCTTGTCAGATTCCTGATTCTCTGCCAGATATTTAACCAATGGATGATTCGCATTCAGAACCAGTGTTTCCTGTCCGCCAAACATATTCGGATCCATTCCATACATATTATACATCTTCATCATATCCTGCATACGGCGGCTCTCTTCGGAAAGAGTCATCATTGCTGATACATTTTCATTTTTCAGATTCTCAACATGTACTTCCAGTTTATCTTTATTAAGGCTCTTGCGGAAAAGTTCTGTCAGTGCTTTGACAGTTGCTTCATCGGCAGTACCCTCACCCTTCATTTCTTCGGTCAGATCAGCATCAATGCGCTTAAACTGTACATCCTGATGTTTCTGCTCAAGACTGGAAATAAATGCACTGTCAATATTATGCTTCAGGATAACGGCATCTTTTCCTGCTTCCTTAAACATATTGATATACTGACTCTGCTGAACTTCATCAGTTACATAGAAAATTACTGTCTTCTCAGGTTCTTTCGCTTCCGCATTGTCTTTGTTTTCAGACTCTGCTGCATCTTCTTTCTTTTCTTCTGTCTGAGCCTCAGTTTCTTCTGTTTCTTTTTTATTCTCTTCAATGCAGTCCTTTAATGTGAGATATTTGCCATCAAGATTCTTAAAGAGTACATAATCTCCCATTTTCTCTGCAAACTTAGCATCTTTAATACAACCATATTTAATAAACGGGCTGATATCATCCCAGTATTTCTCATAAGATTCTCTGTCAGTCTTGCACATTCCGGTAAGCTTATCTGCCACTTTTTTGGAAATGTATTCAGAAATCTTCTGTACAAATCCGTCATTCTGCAATGCGCTTCGTGACACGTTCAATGGAAGATCCGGACAATCGATCACACCTTTCAGAAGAAGCAGGAATTCAGGAATTACTTCCTTGATATTATCTGCGATAAATACCTGATTGTTATAAAGTTTGATCGTTCCTTCAATGGAATCATACTCTGTATTGATCTTCGGGAAGTACAGGATACCTTTTAAATTAAACGGATAATCCATATTCAGATGTATCCAGAATAACGGTTCCTTATAATCCATAAATACCTTGCGGTAAAATTCCTTGTATTCATCATCTGTACATTCATTCGGATGCTTCATCCAGAGCGGATTAATATCACTGATAGAAACCGGACGTTTATTGATCTTTACTTTATCCTTTGCAGGAGAAATTTCAACAACTTCCTTTTCACCTTTATCATTTTCTTTTTCTTCTGTCTTTGCTTCCTCATGAATATGTTCAACAACTACATCATCGTCTCTTAACTCAGATTCATCAATTGTCTCATATTCCTGAGGTGCATTTGCTTTGGAAAGATAAATATGAACCGGCATGAAGGAACAGTATTTCTCAAGAATCTCACGCATACGGTACTCATTTGCAAATTCCAGGCAGTCTTCATTCAGGAACAGGGTGATTTCTGTACCGATCGTATTCTTGTTACCTTCCTGGATATCATATTCTGTTCCGCCATCGCAGGACCAGTGTACAGGCTGTGCACCTTCTGTATAGGAAAGTGTATCAATATGCACTTCATCCGCTACCATAAATGCAGAATAAAATCCAAGTCCAAAATGACCGATCATCTGATCATCTGTAGTTTTGTCTTTATATTTCTCCAGAAACTGAGTTGCACCTGAAAAAGCAATCTGGGTAATGTATTTCTCTACTTCATCAGCAGTCATACCAATACCATTATCGATGAATTTCAGAGTTTTCTCATCAGGATTAACAATTACCTGAATCTCCGGTTTGTATCCTTCCGGAAAAGTGTATTCTCCCATTACTTCCAGTTTTTTCAGTTTAGTGATTGCATCGCATCCGTTGGAGACCAGCTCTCTTACAAAAATATCATGATCGGAATATAACCATTTCTTGATGATTGGGAAAATATTTTCACTGTTGATTGATAAATTTCCATGTTTTACAGCCATGCTGTCCACACTCCTTTTTGTTTTTAATCATTTGCCGCAACTTTATCTGTCAATATACTGCATTCTTATCTGCTCTGCCTCCTGAGCCAAAACTATCCTCTCCTGTTTATCCTTTGAAATAGCTTTTAACTCCTGTAAGTTGCTTCTCTGAAAGATATAGTAATACCATTTATTCCAAAAGTCAAGAAAAAATTAGCACTCACTAAAAATGAGTGCTAATAATTTTATATTTTACATATTCCCCTGTATTTTTTTCTTCAGATAACTCTTATTTCTTTCGTCTTTTGTATACCACAACTCCCACAATACATCCTGTTGCAATCGCCAGAATAATCACAAACGGTGTGATATTAGTCGTATCTCCTGTCTTTACCGCTGTTTTCGCAGTTGCTCCATTCGGCTGCGGAGTCGGAGTTGCAGTTACAGTCTGCGCCTGTGTAATACTGAAATTCACCTGTTTAGTATCCTGCTCCCCTGTATTCTCCCATTCACTTCCATTATACTTCTGACGGTCAAATGTAACTGTCAATGTGTAGGTTCCAGCCTTCGTAATTCCAAATGCAGCAGTATAAGGTGCACTGCTCCAGCTATTTGTATTGATCACTTTCCAGTTATACGGTACATAGCGGACATCTCCCTTTCCCGGACTTTCATTGTCCATACCCGCTCCGACTGCTGTAAATGTAATCTTTGACTGTGTTGTGTATCCATCTGAACTGATTCCTGTAATCTTATTATCTGCCGGATCTGCAATTTTCGCCTTGCGGGCAGCTTTAACCGTAAACTGAACTTTCACTTCTGCACTGATCTGCTGTTCATTATCAATCACAACTGACTCTGTATAGGAGCCGGCCTTTAAACCCGCCTTCGGGCGGATTTTAAATGTACAGCTCTCCCCCGGTGCAAGCTTTGTGGCTGAAAGTTTCCCGATTTTAAAGTTTTTACCTGACGGTGCATTTAAAGTTACATTTGTATTCCCCTCATTCGTCACTGTAACTTTCTGCGCTTCCGGTGCCTCACTATATCCTTCTTTTGCTTTTCCAAAATTCAGTTCTTCTGGTGTTACGGATAATTTATAAATCTTTTTCACTTCCGAAACAGTCGCAGAAGCTTTGATCGTTGTTAATACATCTTCCTGTCCTTCCGAACTGGTCTGGGCTATCTGAATACTGTCCAGATAATTGCCGACTTTCAGACCGGTCACCGGTACTGCTGTAAATGCAGCAGAATCTCCCGGCTCCAGCACTGATGCCGAAAGTTCCCCAATATCAAAATACTCTGCATATGGCTGCATCAGCGAAACAGTTGTATTTCCTGTATTGGTAAGTGTAATGGTCGTCGCTTCAGGAGTATCATAACCTTCCTTCAGATCACCATAACTGAAAGATTCCGGATCTGCCTGAACTGCTGTGATCTGTTCCTGTTCTGCCTCTTTTACAGATACTTCCGCAGTTACCTGCGCTGCTACTTCCGAATCCTCTTCACTTTCAAATATCAGGGTATCACTGTAATCCCCCTTCGTCAGACCGGTTTTTGGCTGTACCATGAACATAAGAGAATCATCTTTTGCAATCTGTATTCCTGATACAGCTTCACTTCCATCTTCGTTCATCACCTCAAAATAATCTGATTTCGGTATCTTTAAAGTGACAGTTCCATCCCCTGTATTTGTTACGGTTACGGACAGTGTCTCATTGGCCTGTGTATAATTTTCTTCGATATCGCTGAAATTAAGACTTCCTGTATTTACATCAAGAGACTGTGCCTCAAGAGATGCATCTGCATTGTCACCTGCCGATGGAGCCTCGCTGTCATCCGGCGTCTCTGTCGGTTCTGCAGAAGGCTCATCCGAAGGCTTCAGATCTTCGTCATCTGATGAATCATCCTCACCTTCAACTGCAATCTTCGCTTCAAAAGAAACCTCAATACCTTCTTCCGTCCGGTATGTGATCATATCATCATATTCACCCGGTTCCAGCCCTTTCCTCGGCTGTATCCATACGCTTACAGATTCACCTGCACTCAGCGGTTCTGTAATATCCTGAACCATAAAATGTTCCGGACTGATCTCCTGAAAATTCAAACTCTCATTTCCGGTGTTCGTAATCTGCACATACTGTGCTTCCACATCCTCGAGATCGCTCTTTACTGTTCCAAAATCACAGATCTGATCTTCGCTGTCCTCTACAGTGGCAATCGCTTCGTAGGTCTTTTGATCTTTATCGTCTTCACCTGCTGCCTGTCCATCTTTCTCTGATCCATCTGTCTGCACATTTCCGTTCTCATCCACCTGCAGCTGATCTTCTGTATAAATTTTCATCTGGGAATCATCAGTACCTTCTGTTGTTTCCTCCGGCTGACCTTTTGTGTTCTGAGATCCATCTTCCTGTTCATTCCCTGCATTCTGCTGTACATCTTCTGTTCTATCTACATCCTGATTTTCAGAATCCTGACTGCCTTCTGCATTATCTGCTGTTTCTTCCAGCTGTGCATCCTCTGTTCCATCTGCCGTTTCTTCCAGCTGTGCATTCTCTGTTCCATCTGCCGTTTCTGTCTGCTGTGTATCCTCTGCTTCCTGTTCCACTACTTTCGCCTCTTCTTCAGTTGCAGCTACCTCTAACGTCTTTGCAGTAAGAGTACCTGTCAGTCCGCTTCCATCTACAGGGGTCAGATCAAGCACCAGTCTGCATCCCAGATCATCCTGAGTGATCGTATAGGTCTTCTCAGTACCTACCTGTGTTAACTCCTTCTCCCCGGTCTGTCTTGACCAGGAAAAAGTGAAATCTTCATCCGTAACCTCTTCCGGTGTAACCTTTGCATAATCTGCACTCAACACTACGCCTACAGCTGCAAGTCCCTTAATCTTAAGCTTACCGCCCAATTCTCCTGACGGAGCTGCCGCAAAAACCATGGATGGAATCATTGAAATAACCATCATCACAGTCATTACAACTGCAAGAAATCTCTTTCTCTCCATCTGTAGTCCTCCTTTTCATTTATAATAAGATTTGTAATTATTCAGCAGCCACTCTGAAGGTACTGAATAATTACAGTTCTGTGATGCTTCTGTGTCTGTCTGCCCTTTTCATTCCAATCACAGACCACAGCATCGTTTTTTCTCTGTGTAAAAGCATTATAGCATCACATTTTGCGGAAATGTAATCTGTATTTTCTCCCTTAAAACAACTTCAGCCCCTGAGTATCAGAGTTCAATTTTCTCCAATATTCAGGGACCGAACTGTGTTTTACAGTTATTTCTCCGATATATCACGTGATATCCATAATTTGACCGAACAGTTTTTATCCTTCTACTATCAGATATTTTCCATCCGGCAGAGCAAATACTTCACTTGCATCTTCCAGTTCTTCATCTGACATTCCTTCCACATCAGCGCCTGACTCTTCCAGATATTCTCTCACTTCTTCAATAGAATCCACAACCTGCGCCATGCAATCCTCAAGGAATGCTTCCGCTGCTTCATATGATTCTGCTACCGCCTGTGGAAAAAGCTGCTCCTGATTTTCAAGAAACGTATTAATACATTCTTCTGTAAACAATTTAAATAACCTCCTCAATCTTTCCCTTTGCCCGGATCAGCTTCTCAAGGACCGGTTCAACCTGTTTTGTCATATAGGACGTAGCTGCCCGTACCCCCTCCTTGGAATGCTCCATGGCAAAGCCATATTTTACCGCTTTAAGCATCTCTATATCATTATATTCGTCTCCGAACGCAATACATTCTTCCGGCGAAATATGATATCTTTTCTGATATTCTCTGATTCCTTTTGCCTTGTTTGTTCCAAAAGGAATAAAATCAATCCACTCATTTCCCGAAGTGACAACAACACATTCTTTTCCAAATCTATCCATCCAGTATTTCACAGATTCTTCTGTAAGGCCGGCCGGTTCAAACACAGCCAGCTTCATGATAGGAGCCGTCATCTCTTCCATGCTGTTTACAAATCTGCATTCATTTTTTACTTCATATAACATATGGTCATGAAATCTCTTTGTCTTCGGCATCAGGTAGTGGTAATCCTTTGCAGAACAGGTAAACTCGGCATCCTTCTTTTCCAGGATTGCAGAAATAATCTCCCCTGCCAGCTTTCTGTCAAAAGAATCCTGATACAGTACCTCTCCATGATCCACTGCCAGTGCACCATTCTCCGAAATATAGGAAATCTCTGAAGCAACAGGTGCAAACAGCTTTGTCATATTCGGATATTGCCTTCCACTGGCTGCTACAAACATAATCCCCAGTTCCTCTAACTGCCTGATCAGCGAAAAAATTTCTTCAGGCAGAGACTGTGCCTTATGTAAAAGTAACGTCCCATCCAGATCACTTGCAACCAGCTTAATCATTTCCATGTTCCTCGCAAATTTTTACCAGATCTGTCGGTTTCTCAGCGACAAGATCTGCTCCATTCTCATTCAGTTCTTTTCGGTCACGAAAGCCCCATAGCGCACCTACTGTATACATTCCTGCTGCTTTACCGGTCTTCATATCTGTACTTGTATCTCCCACATACATACATTCTTCCGGTTTTACACCAAATTTCTCCGCAACCATAAGCGGACCATCAGGTGCCGGTTTCCTGCGGATTGCTTCACTCTGACCAACTACCATATCAAATTCCCCGTCAAAAAGCTGCGCAATTACTTTCACAGCTGCAGGATGAGGTTTATTTGAACAAACTGCCAGCTTCATTCCATGTTCCTTCAATTTCTTTAAGGTTTCCGGCATTCCCTTATAGGGAACTACTTTATACATCGGATCTGCTTCAAACATTTCCCGGTAAAGCTTCTGTCCCTCATCATAATGCGCAAGTTCCGGATCCCCCGCATCCTTAAGTGCGCGGCGGATCAGCATATTCGCCCCTTCTCCGCTGTAATATCTGAAATTATCCACCGGAAGTGTTTTCAACCCGAATTTTTCCATAATAATATTAGTCACATAAGCCATGGAATCCAGCGTATCAGCCAGTGTTCCATCCAAATCAAATATACATGCTTTAATCATCTTTTGTCATCCTCTTAAGTTAATTCCTGATTTCTTCATTTCATAAAATAATCTGGCAACCGGGAGTCCTACCACATTATTGTAATCTCCGCTGATTCCCTTTACATAAATTCCGAAGAGTCCCTGGATGCCATAGCTTCCAGCCTTATCCATAGGCTCTCCTGTAGCAACATACTCTCTGATCTCCTCATCTGAAACCGGATAAAACGTCACATCTGTACTTTCATAAAAAGTATGTTCTGTCCAGACTTTTTCTTTCTTTTCCCATACAGAAACGCCGGTATATACCTGATGAGTATTTGCCTGAAGTTTCTTTAATGTATTCACTGCATCCTCTGTATCATGAGGTTTGCCAAGGATCACATTCTCAAACACTACCACTGTGTCAGATCCGATCACAATTGTTCCGTCGGCACTATCTTTCATAGTGCGGATAACAGAAGCTGCTTTATCCGAAGCCAGCTGTTTTACTGCCTCTCCCGGATTGTCTGAGATACGATTCTCATCACCTGATGCAGGCAGCACTTCAAAATCCACGCCAGCCCGTTCCAACAGTTCTTTTCGTCTGGGCGAAGCAGATGCCAAAATAATTTTTCTCATAATAACCTCTTCTTTCCTGTCATAGTATACCTTGTATCTTTTTGGTATGCAACTGCTTTCATTAACTCTTTCCATAAAATTTCGCTTTCCTTTTTATCTGAAAAGTATTAAAATAACAATAACCTATAGCTGAATAAAATGGTGTCAGGAGTAAAAGATATTTTTATCCTGACTCGCTGTCAAAAATAGGAGAATATCAGAAAGGAGTTTATGATTATCATGGCTAAAATTAATAAATACTGGGGATATGTTGCAATAGGTGCCCTTACAGCAGCTGCTGCCGGTGCTGTAGCTGCCCTTATTGCCAAAAAAGGATCCTGTAAAGAGGATTTTGATTTTGAAGATGACTTTGATGATTTCGATCTGACTGATGAAAAGGAAACTGCTAAGGAAGATCAGGAACCTGCCGAAGATTTCCAGTCCTGGGAACATACAGGCGAACAGTCTGCAACAGATGACACCGAAAGCGAAGAAGCTGAAGAAGCTGCTGATACAGACGATTCTGAGAAGTCTTCCGATAAAGCTGCTGAAGTTGAGATTAAAGATGCAGAAGAGGAAGAAGATGCCGATGAACCCGAGAATTTTGAAGAGACTATGGACGCTGCATCTGAATCTGAAGAATAAACGTTACCGTTCACAGTAACGTAACCAAAAAGGAATGTTACTTCACGATTATACAATCGTAAAAGCAACATTCCCTTTTTATTCTGATTATATTACTATTTCAGTCTCATTATGCTTTCGGAAGTTTAAATGAGCTCTTCAGAGACACGATACGGTTGAATACCGGTGCACCCTCTTTAGAATCATGGATATCTGCACAGAAAAATCCTGTTCTTACGAACTGGAAGCTGTCATAGCCTTTTGCTTCCATAAGTGCTGGTTCTACATATGCAGTAACTTTTGTCAGAGAATTCGGATTTACATTCAGAGAACCATCTTCTTTGTTGTATACACCCTTCTCCTCGTCTACGATATTCTCATAGAGACGTACTTCTGCTTTTCCTGCCTGACTTGCTTCTACCCAGTGAATGGTTCCTTTTACTTTTCTGCCATCCGGCGCATTGCCACCCTTTGTTGCAGGATCATAAGTACAGTGTACAACACGTACAGTTCCATCTTCATCAGCTTCATATCCTGTACAGGTTACAAAATATGCGTTCATAAGACGAACCTCTGTGCCCGGGAACATTCTCTTATATTTCTTAGGCGGATCTACCATGAAGTCTTCTCTCTCAATATAGAGTTCTCTGCCAAACGGTATTTTACGGGTTCCCAGTTTTTCATTCTCCATATTGTTCGGAGCTTCCAGATATTCTACTTCGCCTTCCGGATAATTATCGATCACAAGCTTGATCGGATCAAGAACAGCCATCAGACGTGGACGTTTCAGTTTCAGATCCTCACGGATGCAGTATTCAAGCATTGCATAGTCAACAGAGCTGTTTGCTTTGGATACACCGCAGAGTTCTACAAACATTTTGATGGATTCCGGTGTAAATCCACGGCGGCGCAGTGCTGCGATGGAAACCAGACGCGGATCATCCCATCCGTCTACGATGCCTTCCTCTACCAATTTCTTGATATAACGTTTACCTGTAACTACATTTGTCAGATACAGTTTTGCAAACTCAATCTGCTTCGGCGGCTGTGGGTATTCCAATTCTTTTACAACCCAGTCATACAGTGGTCTGTGATCCTCAAACTCCAGAGTACAGATGGAATGTGTGATTCCCTCAATCGCATCCTCGATGGGATGGGCGAAATCATACATTGGATAGATGCACCATGTATCACCTGTTCTGTGGTGAGTCATATGAGCAACACGATAGATAACCGGGTCGCGCATATTCATGTTCGGAGATGCCATATCGATCTTGGCACGAAGTACTTTCTCTCCGTCTGCATATTTACCTTCTTTCATCTCTTCAAAAAGCTGCAGGTTCTCTTCTACGCTTCTGTTTCTGTATGGACTTTCTTTACCCGGCTCTGTAAGAGTTCCACGATATTCACGGATCTGATCTGCTGTCAGGTCACATACATAGGCTTTGCCTTTCTGGATCAGCTTTACAGCAGCTTCATACATCTGTCCGAAATAGTCAGATGCAAAAAACAGTCTGTCTTCCCAGTCTGCACCAAGCCATTTGATATCTGCCTTAATGGATTCTACAAACTCACTCTTTTCTTTGGTCGGGTTTGTATCATCAAAACGCATGTTGAACTTGCCGTTATATTCCTGTGCAAGACCATAGTTTAAAAGAATAGATTTCGCATGACCGATATGAAGATATCCATTCGGTTCCGGCGGGAAACGCGTATGCACGGTGTCATAAACACCCTCTGCTAAATCTTTATCAATGATATTCTCAATAAAATTTTTGGAAACTGTTTCGTTCTCCATCTTTTTCCCTCCTGTTGTCGTATTTTATACTGTTTTTTCACACATCTATATATAAAAAATACAACTGAATATTTTTTATGTCGAATGAATTTATATTATCATTGGAAATTCCATCTGTCAACCGTTTACACAACAGTGACAGGCCTTATATTTCTCAGACGTTACTGTTCACTCCGTTCACAGTAACGTAGCCAAAATTCATTCCAGATTGCCTGCGGCAATGGAATTTTGGCTTGTATGTCTCGGGATTTTGGCATATTCATGCCAAAACACCTCGCGGGACAGTGGTGTGTGAACAGTAACTCTCAGACTCATCTGCACTCTCTTTCAGCAGCTCATATCCTTGACTAACATCTTGCAAAATATTATAATTATATCAACATATCAAGGAGGTGCGGCAATATGAGTAATGCACTACCAATTGAAGATTTAAGTAAAACTTACCTGGAACATTCTATGGTTATCAATAACTTTGTTATCAAGATCGGCAGCCAAATCAAAGACAGCTTATGTCGTGTCTTTGGTGACGGTGTTCAGTATGAATGGCGTGAAAATGATGATAAAGTAATCATTCCTGACGTATCAATCATCTGTAACCTGAGAGACCGTAAGAACATTTCTTTCACTGGCATTCCCCGCTTTGTGATGGAAGTTTTGTCCAATGCCACAGAAGAATATGATCGACATGAAAAGATGGATATTTATTGCAAGGTCGGTGTCTCTGAGTATTGGATCGTTGACTGGAGAAAAAAATCTGTAGAGATTTATCTCTTCGATTTCAAAGAAGATGGCACTGGTTATCCGTATCTTTATAAGACTGTCACAGCCCAGAATAAAGAAGATTTACATCTGGTTATGTTTCCGAATTTGAAGATAACCTTTGACGAGCTGTTCGACATTGGTGAATATTAACGAAAAATAAGGCATAAACCAAGGAGATAGTTTACTCTTTTTTATTTGTTTCAGAATGTTTCAGAATCACTTGCATATTGATTTCCTGATCTGCATATGCTATAATGCCAGTAGGCGAAAAGAAATAGCAAGTCCATGTAGACAAAAAGAATGAAGCCCTCAGTAGTGCGAATACTGGGGGCTTCTTCTTATTTTTTATGGCAGACAAGAAACTGCCAGGTTAGTGTTGCCCTACTTATCTCCGTCTAACCATTTGCAATCATAATAGGCGGCTATGCTTGCCATAAAGGAGACAAGAAAAGAAATAGCAAAATTCTCCATATAGACTTCACCTCCTCCCGTTGCCGGGTATCGGTTGGACAACACTGTAAGTATAACATATCTCTTGTCATTCTGGAAGTACAAACAGTTCTTAGAAGTATATCAAAACTTCTGTTCTGATTACTTTTGAGTTACTGAAGTTCAAGAAATCCTTTATTTTTAAGCAATAAAAAAAGCTGATGACGGGAATTGAACCCGTGACCCCTTCCTTACCAAGGAAGTGCTCTACCTCTGAGCCACATCAGCATTGTGTCGGATTTACCGCTCACATTTAAATATACTACCAGAACTTGTTTGTATTGTCAATCCCTATTTTTAACTTTTTGATTTTTATTTTTGGGTTTTATACAGATATCTTTCTATTTTTGATATTGCTCCAACTGCTCTCTGATCTTGATTCGGATACGCTGTAATGCATTATCTATGGATTTGGGTGTTTTTCCCATGATCCGGGCAATCTCTCCGTATCCGTTTCCTGCCAGATAATATTCAAGAACCTGGTTCTCCATTGGACTTAATGTTGCTGTTATCTCCTGCTCCAGATCCTGGACATTCTCCTGGTCAATAATGATAGACTCCGGGTTCTCTCCCCAGTTATCTCCAAGATGTTCTTCATTTTCCCCATCCTGTTCGCTGAGGGAAATATAGGAATTCAGTGGCTGGTGCTTCTGCCTGTTGGAACTCTGGATGGCGTTGTAGATCTGTCTGTCCACACATATACTGGCAAAGGTCTGGAATGCAGCATCCCTGTCCGGCTGGTAATCGCGGACTGCCTTAAACAGTCCGATCATGCCTTCCTGTATCAGGTCATCGTTCTCCCCGCCTATCAGGAACATGGTCCTTGCTTTCTTGCGGACCATGTTCTTGTATTTTTCCATCAGATAGTCGAGGATTTCTGATTCCCCGTTTTTGAAACGGGAAATTAATTCTTCATCTTTAATTCCGTCATACTGTTTCATCAATTTAACCCTTCCGTATTTCTGAAAATCTCTATCATTCGCCCAGAGGGCTTCTTATAGCATAACAATATTGTGGAATAATTTTCTGCTGCAAAAATTCCTCTTAATAATCGCTGCACATCCTCACGAAGCCTTTATCTCAGTCTGAGATAAACTTACTTCTTCTGCAGTCTCTGACGTACAATCTCATATCCAAGTACTCCGGCTGCCACAGATGCATTGAGGGAATCAATGTCACCCTTCATAGGAATAGATGCCACGAAATCACACTTCTCACGGATCAGTCTGCTTACACCTTCACCTTCATTGCCGATCACTACGCCGATCGGACCTGTCAGGTTAAGATTGTACATGGTTTCACCGCCCATATCTGCACATACAAACCACATGCCCTGTTCTTTCAGTTCATCGATGGTATGTCCCAGATTGGTAACTTTTGCAACAGGTGTATAGTTTAATGCACCTGCTGAAGTCTTGGCAACTGTGGAAGTCAGGCCAACTGCTCTTCTCTTGGGAATAATCACCCCATGTGCACCTGCAAGGTTTGCTGTACGGATGATCGCACCAAGATTATGAGGATCCTCAATATTATCCAGGATAAAGATAAAGGGATCTTCTCCTTTTTCCCTTGCCTTCGCAAGAATATCATCTACACTTGCATATTCATAGGCTGCCACCTGAGCGATTACGCCCTGATGTGCGCCTGTCTCGCTTAACTGATCCAGACGTTCTTTTGCCACATAGTTAATAATCGTATCTTTTTTTCTTGCCTCTCTGGCAATAGTGCGGACCGGTCCGTCCTGGCATCCGTCCAGGATAAAAAGCTTATCTACACATTTGCCGGAACGAAACGCTTCCAGAACCGCATTGCGTCCTTCTATCTGTTCACTCATATCTTATCCTCTCCAATCCCTGCACGGACCAGTTCTATGATCCTGCTGAAATCATCTTTTAAATATAAATAGCCCATCAGAGCTTCAAACCCTGTTGCCCTGCGGTAGTCTGCCATGGTTGCATGTTTGGCCATTGTAGGAGAATGAGCATTCCTTCCTCTTCTGTAAACGCTGTGTTCCTCCTCTGTGAGCATGGGTTCAATCACTTCCATCATGGAAGACTGGGTTCCTGCCTTAACCAGACTGCTGGCTTTTCTGTGAAGCTGGTTTACCGGACAGTTGCCTTTTTTTACAAGGATCGTGCGGATCACCAGTTCATAGACGCCATCTCCGATATACGCCAATGTCAGCGGAGAATAGGTTCGCAAGTCTTTATCTTCCAAACGAAATACCTGATTAAGCAAACCTTTCAAACTACTCAAATTCTCTTCATTAAGTCCGTTTGTTTCACTCATATCATTTAAGCTCGTTTCCATTTTACTCCCTCGCGGGTATCCTTAAGGATGATTCCCTTAGCCAGAAGCTCATCTCTGATCTCATCTGCTCTTGCGAAATTCTTTGCTTTTCTTGCTTCCTGACGCTCTGCGATCAGGTCTTCGATTTCTTTATCAAGGATTTCTTCTGTTTTCACAGCCTTCAGACCAAGTACATCGCATAATTTCACCATTGTGTCAAGAAGTGCTCCTGCAAATTCTGCGGAACTTGCCTCTGATACATTTGTATTTGCAAATTTAACCAGTTCAAAAATTGCTGCCAGTGCATCTGCTGTGTTGAAATCATCATCCATAGCTTCTTCAAATTTCTTTACGAATTCCTGTGCCTGTGCAAGCAGTTCTTTCTCTGCATCTGTTGCAGTTTCTGTCTGTGCTGCTGCTTTTCTGTCCTTTAAGTTTGCTGCTGCATCTGTGATACGTTCTAATGCATTCTTTGCAGCTTCCATCAGATCTGCGCTGAAATTCAGCGGACTTCTGTAATGTGCGTTCAGCATGAAGAAACGAAGCACCTGCAGGTCATACTGTTCACTGATTTCACGAACAGTACGGAAGTTTCCAAGAGACTTGGACATTTTTCTGTTATCAATATTTAAGAATGCATTGTGCATCCAATATTTTGCAAAGATTTTGTCGTTGCAGCATTCACTCTGTGCGATCTCGTTCTCATGGTGAGGAAAGATCAGGTCTTCTCCGCCTGCATGGATATCAATCTCATCACCAAGGTATTTTTTCGCCATAACAGAACACTCAATATGCCATCCCGGACGTCCGTCACACCATGGTGAAGGCCAGAATGGTTCTCCCTCTTTCTTCGGTTTCCAGAGAACAAAATCCAGTGGATCTTCTTTCTGGTCTTCACCGGATACCTGCAGAGAACGGAAGCCGGACTGCAGATCATCCAGGTTCTTGTGCGAAAGTTTGCCATATTCTTTGAACTTCTTAACTCTGAAATAAACAGTACCGTCTGCTGCCGGATAAGCATATCCCTTATCAACCAGAGTCTGGATCATACTAATCATTCCGTCGATTTCCTGTGTTGCCTGCGGATTGGTTGTGGCAGGTTTTACATTCATGCCATCCATATCTTTCTTACACTCTGCAATATAACGCTCGGAAATTTCCTGTGCGCTTACGCCCTCTTCGATTGCTTTCTTGATGATCTTGTCATCTACGTCTGTAAAATTGGAAACATAGTTTACTTCATATCCTTTGTATTCCATATATCGGCGTACGGTATCGAAGATGATCATCGGACGTGCATTTCCGATATGGATCAGGTTGTATACAGTCGGACCGCAGACATACATACGAACTTTTCCCTCTTCAAGAGGTACGAATTCTTCTTTTCTACGTGTCAGTGTGTTAAAAAGTTTCATGTTTTATTCCTCCAGTTTTCTCTATCATTAACTCTCTTTTCTTTCATTAAGAAGACAGATTGCCTGAGATGCAATTCCTTCTTCTCTTCCCGTAAATCCCAGTTTTTCCTCTGTAGTGGCCTTAATGTTCAGCTGAGACTCATTGATTCCCATTGCTTTTGCCATATTGGCTCTCATCTGTGGAATATGAGGTGCCATCTTTGGTTTCTGTGCAATGATCGTTGCATCTATATTTCCGATCTCATAATGGTGCTCTCTCAAAAGCTTCGTCACATGTTCCAGCAGCAGAATACTGGAAATTCCTTTATATGCAGGGTCTGTATCCGGAAAATGTTTTCCGATATCGCCCAGTGCAGCAGCTCCCAGAAGTGCATCCATAACTGCATGGATCAGTACATCTGCATCTGAATGTCCCAGGAGACCTTTTTCCCAGTCTATCTTCACACCACCCAGGATCAGATCTCTGTCTTCGGTCAGTCTGTGTACATCATATCCCATTCCAACACGCATAATCATTCTCCTCTTATATCCAGCATCTTGCTGATTCTCAATAAGCTTAACCGTCTCCTTGTATAAGGAGCAAGTCTGAGGCTTGGCAAAACAGCCGATTCATCGAGTCCGATATCATAAACGGTTTTCGCGCATCCGGCTTTCTCCAGCAAACGGAACATAGTCTGTTCACTGGGAAGCTCATCAATAATCTCCTCTATCCCGTTCAGGCATTTTTCCAGATGCTGGGGTGAAATAGTTTTTAACAATTCCGGCTCGTTTTCTTTTCTTATTTCTTCCAGAAGTCCTTTTTTCCCAAAAGTTTCTTTCAGAAGCTCCTCGTCTTCATTCTCATAGGGTTTTGCGTGACATCTTCCCTGTGTGATGGCTGCAGCGATACGCTTGTATTCTTCCAGTACAAGAAGTGCTGCTACAGAAACCTTCTCTCCATGAAGTGCATCCAGCGGACCATTGATCACTTCCATATCCCACAGATGTGTGACCTGGTGCTCTGCACAGGACGCAGGCCTTGAATTACCAATCATCTGCATTGCAAGTCCGGAAAGAATCAATGCATACATAAGCTGTTCGCATTCATCTTCCTCTCCCTCTGTAATATCCTGAATCGAAGATTTCACAGTTTTTAACGCTTTCTCTTCCAGCTTTACAGTTTCGCGACAAAAATACTCTCCGGTGACCAGGTTCGCGATCTTCCAGTCTGCAAGACAGATGTATTTCGCCATCAAGTCTGAAATCCCGGCTGCAGTCAGGCGCTGTGGTGCTTTTGAAAAAATATCTGTATCTGCATATACACAGATTGGAGCTACTGAAGGCACAGTCTTCTTTACTCCATCCAGGGTCATTGCTGCTACTGTTGTTACAAATCCATCTCCACTTGCTGCGGTAGGCACTGAAATGAAAGGTACTTTGTAATTATGTGCAATATAACGGCTGATATCATGGATCGTGCCTGCTCCTACTGCAAGGATCAGGTCAATGTCCTCTTCCATGTTGTTCTCCACAATTTTTATTGCATGCCGGTCTGCCTGAAGTCCCTCTGCATCCAGAACAAGTACCTGGCACCTGTCATAGATATCCTCCATAAGTTCCTCTGTTGCCGCATAGATATTGGTATCGCAGATGACCAGCGGGGATATGTACTCTCTGAGCATTCCCTCTGACATCTCTTCTTCAAGCTTCTCTACAGCTCCGGCTTCTATCAAAATCTCTTTCACTGCAATCTGGTGTTCCCTGCCGCAGCTGCAAGGTCGGGCAAAATCGTCCGCATCAACTCGCATTTAAATTCTTCCTCCTGACTTTCCTGAATCAAGCGGATAAAATCATCCGTTTGACTATCTGCTCATAATTGAATAATTGTTTCACAGCCTGATTCGGTTAAACTTTTTTTTATAGGCATAGTTCGTTGGTATTATACATGATTTTCCTATAAAAATCAATCATTCCGCGCAGGTCTGGCGGCTACAGGTTCAAATAATTATATACAATCTTTGAAATCTTCTGTATATTCGTCACCGCCGTTTCCTCCGGACAGCCTTCTGACATAATACACAGAATGTATGTTGTCTTTTCGCCATAGACAATTGCGATATCGTGCTGATCCTGATCTGTCTCACCGGTCTTGTTGGCAGATTTTATTCCATCCGGAAGTCCCTGGGGGATTTTCCAGGTGTTTTCCTGATTTGACAGAAGATTTAACATTTCTTCTGACGCCTCTTTGCTGACACATTCCCCCTTGTAGATTTTTTCAAGCAGAGTGCCGCAATCTTTTACAGAAGTCATGTTTCTGCCACCCAGACTCTCCTGTGCGGATGCTGCAGGATGGAGGGTGTGCTGCACACTTGTCTCTGTATAGCCCTCTTTTTCCAGATATTTGTTAATATCCTCCGCACCTTTTTTGAAATCAAGGGAATCTGTCTGAAGCTTCACCAGTTCATTGCAGGATTCATTGTCACTGACTGTGATCATATTCCACAGCAGGTCATTTAATTTTACATCTACAGTTTTTGTATCTGCAGTATTTAATTTCTTTGCCTCATCTGCCTTTACCTGCTCCATGTCCTCATAGGTCTTTGCCATTACAAAGGCTTTGATCAGACTTGCAGAATAAAGGGAAGTATCATTGATCAGGATTTCCTTTTCTTCATTAAGGTCTTTCACATAAACACTCCAGGTTCCCTGATATCCGGACAGCATCTTCTCAAGCTGAGGCTTCAGATTATCCATCCCAAGATCATCCATATTCACGATCTTTCCCGTATCATCCACAATAAAACCATCATCCGTCACTGTGCTTTCCTGAAGCAGGGCGCCATTTGTACCGCCAAAATAATAGCTTCCGTCAAAATTCATTTCATAACAGTCCATCTCAAGTGAATGGATACCAGGTTCTGTTACCAGTCTGCCATTTTCATCAAAATAATAATATCCATTCAGAGTAATCCCGTCTATTGCCAGATTGTCAATATACCTTACCTGCGGTGCTGCTGACAGACGCCCCAGATTGTTCACAAAGTAATATCCGTCAAATTTCTCTGCCTCCTGGGCATTCTGTGTATCAGCTTCCTCATCTGTCTTATCCCCAAACACTGCAACACCTTTCAGATGCTCCATATGAGGACTGCAGGCTTTGAATTTCCCATCTGTATCATGATAATAATATCCGTCAAATACAGTTCCGTCTATCTCATAATCCTGAAAATAATGGATCTCCGCCTGGGTACTTCCGGCGCCATTCACATCCAGACAGTAAAATCCGTCACTCTTCATCATATATTTGCCACTTCCGTCTCCCATGGGCTGAATCTGTGCCTGCCCGGTGACAGATGCAAGGCTCTGCTGTGCAGCCATAACAGGAACCGGCAAAGCCAGTGCCATGGAAATGGCTCCGGCCAGACTTCCGGCTATGATATAACTTTTAATATGATATTTCGCTGTTTGTCTATTTTTTCTCATGCAAAACTCCTTTTACGGTTTCTTTTCACATCCCATTCACAGTAAGCAAAGTATATATTGTTTTATTCAGGATAGCAAGATTTTTATCTTTTTTCCAGCAAAGACCAGAATCTCAGTATCAGTGTTCAGTTCTTTTCTCTTATCCTGTTCCAGAAGCTTCCCAGCTGTTCTTCCACAGTATTTAAAGTACAGTTTCCCCTGTCAGACCACTCAGCAGGAAACAAATTCCTGTAATCTTTCCCTGCAAATCTCTCGTCCAGCAGAAGTATGATCCCTGTGTCCTCCTGGGTTCTGATCACACGCCCGGCTGACTGCAGCACCTTATTCATCCCCGGATATCTGTATGCATAATCAAATCCATTCACACCCTTTTTATCATAATACTGCCTGAGAATCTCCCTTTCTGTTCCAATCTGAGGAAGACCAGTCCCTATGATGATTGCTCCGATCAGCTTCTCTCCCATCAGATCAATCCCCTCTGAAAAAATCCCGCCCATCACGCAAAATCCTACCAGCGTTCCCTCTGATGCAGAAAATTCCTCCAGAAATTCCTCTTTCTCCCTTTCATTCATTCCCGATGTCTGCGAAATACAACGAACCCATTTCGCCGAAAACTCATTCTCATACACCTCCAGAACATCTTCCATAAATTTATAAGAAGGAAAGAATACCATATAATTTCCTTTTCTTGTCCATACAGTTCTGGCAATGTAAGATGCGATCCTGTGATATTCCTCATATCCTCTTCTGGTATACCTGCTGCTCACATCCCGTCCTGTGAGAATGCACCTGTTCTCCTGCCTGAAAGGAGAAGTCACATAAATCCCATAGTCATCCTTTCTGGTGCTTAAAAGTGCACGGTAATAATCCATGGGAAGCAGAGTCGCAGAAAAGAACACCGCACTTTTTCCCTTTTCCAGACATCTATGAATATTTGCTGCAGGATTTACACAGAAAAGCCGCAAAATCACCTTTCCCCCTTCTCCCATTTCTGTATAAACCACATAATTTTCATCCAGAAGTTCATCAATGTTCAGGAAATCTCTCACACAGAAGTAAAATTCCAGCAGCTGCTCCGGAAGTTCCTTTCCATGAAGTTCCTCCAGGAGCTTATCCATCTCCCCCATCACCTGAAGCATTCCCAGAGAAACTGCTCCGGGATTTGGCAGGATTTCGTACTCTGTACACTCCTTTTCCAGAGTTCGAAGCTGTCTGTTCACTTTTTCCAGTGCTCGCACCAGACCTTTGCTGTAATCCCCGGCCAGTCTCTTCGCCTCCAGTACATCCGCTCTGTCCACATGAGCACTGTACATTTCCCTTCCCCTGTCCACCAGATTGTGAGCTTCATCGATCAGAAAAATGTATTCTCCGGAAGTACCCTCCCCGAAAAATCTTTTCAGATAAACATTGGGATCAAATACATAATTATAATCACAGATCACAGCGTCCACCCAGACTGCCAGATCCAGGCACATTTCAAAGGGACACACCTGCCATTTCTTCGCATATTCCAGCAGAGTATCCCTGTCATAGCTGTCCTGCGTGGTCCACAGTTCAAAAACAGCATCATTCACTCTGTCCAGATGTCCTCTCGCCCACAGACAGTTCTCAGGATTGCATTCTGTTTTATCGCAGAAGCACAGCTTTTCCTTCGCGGTAATGGTTATCACTTTAAATTTCAGTCCATGCTCCTTTAATATAGAGAAAGCTTCTTCAGCCACAGTCCTGGTAATGGTCTTTGCTGTAAGATAGAAAATATTTTCCCCCAGTCCTGCACCAACTGCTCTCACTGCCGGAAAGATCGTGGACATGGTCTTTCCTACTCCTGTAGGTGCCTGGACAAAAATCTGTCTTTCTGTGGATATAGTGTGATATACACCGGATACGATTTTTCGCTGTCCCTCACGATATTCAAAAGGGAACTCCAGATCACTCATGGACGCATTCCGTTCTTTTTTCCATGCAAGCTGGTATGCGATCCATTTATGATACCTGTCCAAAAGATTCTGGTACCACAGTCCGAGTTCTTCCAGCGTATATTCTTCTCTGAAAAACTTAAGCTCCTCTGTGTCCAGATTCCCATATGTCATCTGCACTCCGATCTTCTCCGGTTTTTGCTCCTGTGCGTAGATCCAGGCATAACACATTGCCTGTGCACGGTGAACCTCCACAGGCTTTTCCAACTGACTGACATCTGCATAAACACCCTTGATCTCATCGATCCAGCACTGTCCATCCTCTGTGAAGATTCCGTCAGCTCTGCCCTCTACCTGGATACTTACATCTTCATATTCTGTTTTATATTTAAGAGAAACCTCCGCTCTGTAATGGCTTCCCATCCTGCCCTGTATTTTTCTGTGCAGTCTGCTGCCCTTCTGCATTGCTTCTCTGTCAGAAGATCCTCCCCGGTTGTCAAGATCCCCGCTTCTTAATATAAACTCCACCAGATTTCTGACGGAAATACGAACCACCGGCTTATCCATATCAAAACACCTCACGCAACAATAGCTGTCAAATAATTATTCATATCGTCCGTTCATTATAACACAGAATTCATCATCATGTAAAAACTCCTGAATTCAAGAAAGAATCCTGCTTGCAGGATTCTCCGCCTGCAACAGGTCGCTTCAGCGACATAATTCCGCTCCGTCGCAGTGCGATCCTGCCCGGAGGGCTTTTTTATGTTATAGGAACATTACGGAGTAATTTCCTATAACATAAAAAGCCGCCAGAAATATCTATGCTGATTTCTGACGGTCCATTATTTTGTTTATCTTATAATTGGTAAACATCATATCCACCAATTGCTCCGCTGTGAATGAGCTCCTGCAATTCTCAATTAGATCTGGGTAATTACAAAGATATCATAAATAGCCTTTACTGCAGTCTCAAAATCTCTGTTCTCCACACCGATAATGATATTCAGCTCACTGGAACCCTGGTCAATCATCTTCACATTTACATTTGCATGGGCAAGTGCTGAGAAGATTCTTCCTGCTGTACCTCTGGTGGATTTCATACCACGTCCTACAACAGCGATCAGTGCAAGGTCAGATTCCATTTCTACGAAATCCGGCTGTACTGCGCGATGGATTCCTGCGATTACCTGCTGCTCTTTCTCTTCGAATTCATCCTGATGTACATATACAGTCATTGTATCGATTCCTGATGGAACATGCTCAAAGCTGATTCCCTGATCTTCGAATACCTGAAGTACCTTACGTCCGAAACCAACCTCACTGTTCATCATGGATTTTTCAATATTGATAGAGCAGAATCCCTTTTTACCTGCAATACCTGTGATTGTAAATTTCGGTTTCTTGCATGTACTCTCAACAATAAAAGTACCCTTGTCTTCCGGTCTGTTTGTGTTTTTGATGTTGATCGGAATTCCCTCTTTACGAACCGGGAAGATCGCATCTTCATGAAGAACAGTTGCACCCATATAAGAAAGCTCTCTGAGTTCTCTGTAGGTAATGCTCTCGATCACTTCCGGATTTTTAACAATACGTGGGTCTGTTACCAGGAAGCCGGAAACATCTGTCCAGTTTTCATAAAGGTCTGCCTTGATAGCCTTCGCCACAAGAGAACCGGTTACATCAGAACCTCCTCTGGAGAAAGTTTTAACTTTTCCATCTTCACCAGCGCCATAAAATCCAGGGATAACGGCATGTTCACATTTTGCCAGCTTTTTGGACAGAAGTCTGTCTGTCTTCTCGGCGTCCAGATTTCCGTTCTTATCAAAACGGATCACATCTGCTGCATCAACAAATTCATAACCCAGATATGCTGCCATCACCTTACCATTGAGAAATTCTCCTCTGGATGCTGCATAGTCTGTGCCTGCCTGTGCCTTGAAATCAGCTTCGATCTGAGCAAATTCATCTTCCAGAGAAAGATCAAGGTTCAGTCCGCGGATAATCTCATAATATCTTCCCTTGATCTCCTGCAGAATCGGGATGAAATCTTCCCCTTCAACTGCAGTATTATAACATTTATAAAGTAAATCTGTAACCTTTGTATCTCCGTCAAATCTCTTTCCGGGAGCGGACGGAACCACATAACGTCTGCTCTCATCACTTCTAATGATCTCCCCTACTTTCTGAAACTGTTCTGCATTTGCCAGAGAACTTCCTCCGAATTTAACAATTTTCTTCATTTTTCCTGCTCCTCATATGTCACTAAATATTTTCAGACCGATCTCCCATCAGTCTTTGTCACTCTACCAACATAAAGTCTGTTTAATATTGTATTGAATAAACGCCAATTTTGCAAGCCTTTCTTACAGAAATATCCGAAAATGGTTATTTTCCACAATCTGCCGAAGATTCCTGCTGTTTTTTTACAAATTCTGTCACATTATAAACACGAAGGATATCTCCATCCACCCGAAAATGAATATCCTTCTCTCCAAAAGGCATTCCGTAAGACCGTTCCGGATCATTCTGATAAGCAGGACGGGGATCATCTGCAAGCACTGCGATCAGAGCCTCTCTGCTTTCCCCGGGTATTCTTTCCAGAAGCTCCTGGGGAAATTCTACCTTCAGATGATGATCTTTGGAATATTCGGTAAAACTTCCTGTTGCTTCCGGATGGCAATCCGCATAAGGAATGTACGGTTTAATATCGAAAATCGGTGTTCCATTCATCAGATCTGCACCTTCTACATAAAGTACAGGGCTGTCCGGCTCATCCAGAGCTACTTTCTCAAGCTTCACACAGGATAATCCTATGGAATTGGGACGGAAGGGAGATCTTGTGGCAAAAACTCCTTTTCTCACATTTCCCCCAAGTCTGGGCGGGCGGACAGTCGGTGACCACTTTGTCCTCTTTGCCTCCGAAAACTCCCAGATCAGCCAGATATGACTAAACTCCTCCAGGCCACGGCAGGCATCCACATTTCGATATTCCGGCTCGAATACAATTCTCGCTTTAAGTACCCCTACCCGGCCACTCTGCCTGGGGATACCGAATTTGGTTGGAAAATCATTTTCTATATATGCGATTGGAATCATGGCTCTATTCTCCTTTTACCTTTTTCATAAAATGATGTTAGGTTCAAAAGGCATTTTGCCCTAACTTGATATCTACGAATTGCTCCGCTGCAAAGCAGCTCCCGCAATTCTCATAAAATAATAGCCCGGAAAAATAACTCTCCGGGCTATTATTGTTATTTCTTCTGTGCGAAATACTCTTTTGTAAGTGTAATGGCGGTTCCTGAAAGCAGGAATACACCAATTAAGTTGGGGATTGCCATGAGACCGTTGAATGTCTCAGCAATGCTCCAGAGAAGTCCCAGATTTACAGTTGCACCAAGGATTGCCACTAATGAATAGGCAATCATAAATGGGCGGATAACTTTTGCAGAGAATAAGAATTCAATGCAGCGTGCTCCGTAAAGTCCCCATCCGATAATCGTTGAAAATGCAAAGCAGCACATGGCAACTGCCGTAAAGATGGAAACCCAGCCTCCGTATGTAGCAGTAAATCCGGAAATTGTAAGTTCTGCACCTGCCGCTGCACCGTAATTTACCGGCACGCCGCTTACAAGAATCACAAGTGCTGTCAGAGTACAGATCACGATTGTATCTGCAAATACCTCAAAGATACCAAACATACCCTGTTTTACAGGCTTGCTTGTATCTGCACAGGCATGAGCGATAGACCCTGTACCAAGTCCGGCTTCATTGGAGAAAATACCTCTGGAAACACCCTTTTTCATACTGAGGAAAAAGCTTCCGATCACACCGCCTGTCACTGCTGACGGATTAAAGGCTCCATAAACAATATCATGAAAAACTGCCGGAACTCTTCCGATATTTAAGACCACAACGCCCAATGCAAGTACAATATAAAACAATGCCATAAAGGGCACCAGCTTCTCGGAAACACTTCCGATTCGCTTGATACCACCCAGCAGTACCATACCAACCAGCAGCGTGATCACAATTCCAAGAATCAGATTCAGTCTGCCTGTGGAAGACTCTGAGATCACATTGAAGTTAATAAGAGCTGTGTCAATTGCTGTTGTAATGGTATTTACCTGAGTAGCATTACCTGTTCCAAATACAGTCAGTACACCGAATGCAGAATAAAGAACTGCAAGAAATCTCCAGTTCTTTCCCAATCCGTTCTTAATATAATACATAGGTCCGCCTACATAATCCCCATGTCTGTTTCTCTCACGGAAATGTACTGCCAGGGTAACCTCTGTAAATTTCGTGCACATTCCAAGGAGCGCGGAAACCCACATCCAGAATACAGCTCCCGGTCCGCCGATGGCGATAGCTCCGGCAACACCGGCGATATTTCCAGTACCTACTGTACCTGCCAACGCAGTACAGACTGCCTGGAAAGGTGTCATGGAACCGTCAGAGGCCTCTTTTTTCTTAAAAATTCTTCCCAGTGTGGTTTTAAGCGCATACGGGAATTTGCGGATCTGGACAAAACCGGTCCGCAGGCTCAGGTAAAGCCCTACGCCGATAATACAGATCATAGCCGGGACACCCCAGATAAAATTATTTACGACGTTATTGATGGATTCAATTGTCTGAAGCATGTTAAATAAACCTTTCTTTCGTGTAATAATAACAGTTTAGCACTTTTTTCACCGTATGTACAGAAAAATTCTATTAAGATAAAGCATTAAAGCACAATAAGTTAACAGTGCAAACAGATACGATCAGCCGCTCCACTGCTTGCCATACCCATATCACTGCTTCACAGTTTGAGCAAAAGTCAAAATAACGTATAAATTTGTCATAATTTCAGTAGCATTTCCTCACCCAAACCTCTATTATTGTAAATATGAAATCAAGGAAAACACCTGTGTATTTTCTAACAGTACTTAAGCGTTTCAGTTATTCGGTGTAGCGCCGCGTAGCAAAGCGGATGATTTTATCCGCTTGACCATTTTCAACCTAAGGAGGACATGACAAAATGATTCAGAAATATACTTACGGGACCCCATTTGAAACCGATGCCATCGTAACTTCTATCCCGGCTTCTAAGGGAACTCCTGCATACGGAACTATCTCCACAGAGAACGGCTTCTCTTTTACTTATGACATGGATGACAACGATGTTGTCTATGGTCTGGGCGAATCAAACCGCGGAATCAACAAACGTGGATACGTTTATGAGAGCAACTGTTCCGACCAGCCAAACCATACAGAAGATAAAATCTCCCTCTATGGAGCACACAACTTCCTCGTAATCTCCGGAAAACAGACTTTCGGTCTCTTCGTTGATTATCCAGGAAAACTGAAGTTTGATATCGGTTACACACTCTCTTCCCAGTTAAAGATCACCTGTGAAGATGCAGACCTTTATCTGTATGTGATCGATGGTGAAACTCCTTACGATATCGTAAAACAGTTCCGTAAAATCATCGGAAGAAGCTATATCCCACCTAAATTCGCATTTGGTTTCGGTCAGAGCCGCTGGGGATATACAACTGCTGACGATTTCAGAAAAGCCGCTGACGGATATCGTGAAAACAATATTCCGATCGATATGGTATACATGGATATCGATTATATGGAAGACTACAAAGATTTCACAGTCAATCAGGAAAACTTCCCTGACTTTGAGGCCTATGTCAATGAAATGAAAGAAAAAGGCATCCACCTTGTCCCGATCATCGATGCAGGTGTCAAGGTAGAGGCTGGCTATGATGTTTATGAAGAAGGCGTTGAGAAGAACTACTTCTGCAAACGTGAAGACGGCAGTGATTTCGTTTCCGCCGTATGGCCGGGCTGGACTCATTTCCCGGATGTCCTGAACGCAGATGCCAGAGCATGGTTCGGACAGAAATACGAACGTCTGATTTCCAAAGGAATTGACGGTTTCTGGAATGACATGAACGAGCCTGCAATGTTCTGCACACCGGAAGGCGTTGCTGAATTAAAAGAATACATCAAAGACAACTTCATGGACAATGAAGAAACATCTGGATTCGTTCTCGGCGCAAAGGTAAAAGGACTTGCAAATAATCCGGAAGATTACAAACGCTTCTATCACAATGTAAACGGTCAGAAGATCCGCCACGACAAGGTACATAACCTGTTTGGCTATAACATGACCCGTGCAGCAGGTGAAGCATTTGAAAAAATCGCACCTGGCAAACGTTTCCTGATGTTCTCCCGTTCCTCCTATGTAGGAATGCACAGATACGGCGGAATCTGGATGGGAGACAATAAATCCTGGTGGTCACACATCCTTCTGAACTTAAAGATGCTTCCATCCCTGAATATGTGCGGTTTCCTTTACACAGGTGCAGATCTGGGCGGATTCGGTGCAGATACCACACGTGACCTGGTACTTCGCTGGCTGGCACTGGGTGTATTCACACCTCTTATGAGAAACCACTCCGCTCTGGGAACCAGAGAACAGGAAGCTTACCAGTTTGAAAATATCGAAGACTTCCGCCATGTGATCGGTGTCAGATATCGCCTTGTTCCATATCTGTACAGTGAATACATGAAAGCAGCATTAAACGACGACATGATGTTCCGTCCGCTGGCATTTGACTACACAGACGATGCATTCGCAACTCAGGTAGAGGACCAGCTTCTCCTTGGAAACGAAATCATGATCGCACCAGTTTACACACAGAATGCAAAAGGCCGCTATGTATATCTGCCGGAAGAAATGATGTTCGTAAAATTCCTGCCTGACGGAACAATTTCTCAGGAGATTCTTGAAAAAGGACATCACTATGTAGAAGTTGCCCTGAATGAAGTTCCACTGTTTATTCGCAAAGGAAAAGCAATCCCGGTTGCTGATGTTGCGCAGACAGTAAAGGATATCGATCCTTCTACTATCCGCATGATCGGATATGAGGGAGCTGAATATGACCGTTATGATGATGACGGAGTAAGTGCTCTGTAATTTAACCAAATTAATCAGATTTATCTGTCTCAATTACAGGAATTACCAGACAGCAGTTAGAATTGAACGAGATGTCACCTCATAAAAAATAAAAAGAAACAGTCACATGTATCCAATGAATATCAATATATTCTTTCAGTTATGTGACTGTTTTCTTTGGGAAATCTGTTTTATTACAGCTTCACAATCATTGTATTTTCCTCTTTAAAAACTATTTCTCCCAATGAACTTAAAAGTGCTACATTAACCCCTTCATATTTTTGATATTCACAGCTTCCAATAAAAATATAATTCACCTCATATTTATCAAGCAGTTCCTGTACTTCTTTTTTATCTGTTGAAGTATAAATAGTTTCCACGTCTATTCTTCTTTTGTTTTCTTCATCAAGATTATTTCGCCATAACCATTCATGAACATACCATCCTAATACCGTCGGCAATCCTGTCATAGCAGAAACCCGGTTGTCATAGTCTTTATAACTGTCGCCGCAAGCTTCAAGAACAGTTGGCTGACCTGTTATATTTTTATTCAGCCATCGTATTGCTGCCGCATCTTCAGGAATGGCATTTTCTAGATAAGCAGTTGCATTGAGAGTTTGGTATTTATTTTTCAGAGGAAAACCTGTAAACCAATTTGTTGTAGCATTTATGAAATATCCACAGGTAGATATAAGAAGTATTATTGCCATTCCCCCAACGGTTATCTGCACTTTTGATAATCTTACCTTTTTCTCATATCTATTATCCAATTTAGTTTCTTGCAAAATTTTTATTCTGTCTGCCACAAAAAATACCAGAATATACGACATCATAAGCGCAAAAAGTATATATGCCTGATAAGTCAACTTAAACATAGTATTTGCTCTTGGTGCTGTTTTTTCATAGATATCTCTTACATAAATGATTTCCGGAATCAATATTAGTCCCATTGCACAAAGAGAAAGTACAACTCCATATAAATCAGAAACATTAATTTTGTAAAATAAATTCCTGTTTTTTTTATTTGTAAAATTCCTATTTTTTATCAGCGTAGATACGACAAATAATCCACATATAAGCAATGGAAAAGCCCATAATACACAAAACTGATAAAACGCCGTATGAATTTTCACTATTCCGATTCCCTGTACCATAACACTTTTAAACTGTAAATGGAATGGTAACGAAATCAACACCGCAGTCAGCAGAAGTTCTATCCATTGCACAACGCTCCATTTTATACCGGTTCTCATATCTGAAGGTTTCATATCTGTAGAATTAAGATATCTTTTCAAATTTCCAAAAAACAGTGTTCCACATATTACAACATAATAAATCATAAAATCCCATGTATTTGAAAACAGGAAAATTCCAAGGAACAGTCCCAGCAGAAATATCTCTTTCTGTTTCCAGCTTTTACCGGAATTTCTTTTTATCCATGCATATAAAATCCCCAATACTGCCAAAACAAAAAACACATTAATCACATGCGCATGTAAATCCCCAAGAACAAAAGAATATGAAGGAAATTCATGAATTGTCTCGTCCCCTGTCACAGGTGGATCAAATCCTATAAATCGTGTTGTGCTTGGAAACCAGTAATCTTCTCTTATCCCCAGTAATGTAAAAATTTTTCCATATATAATATAATGAAGGTTTCCACTCATGGATACAGATAAACCTGCTAAAATACCTCCAAAATCTGTTATCCATGCTCTTCCCCTTTTACCTAATTTATCCTTAAGCATCTGACGCACAAGACTAAATGGCAATACAAACGCAAATGCAGCTATCATGGTACGCATAAGATTGTATGTAATCTCTACCTTTGTTCCTGTAAGTTTCGTAAGAAACACCGCAAAATATTGACCACCATAATAGTAGTTAAAAGCTTTGCCAGCATACCACATATCTTCTGACGGAAGTGTTGTGCTACGCATCATAGACTTCATAAAACCAAAATCCATATATTTTTCAGTTCCATGAGCTGCCGGATGAAATCCTGCCATATATGTCCACAAAAGAAATACAACAAAGAAAATCACTTCTTCCCAATAAACAAGTTCCATATGTTTCCACGGAAAAACCTTTCTTTGTTTTCCATATATTCCATAAGCAATACTGCTCCCCCCACATAAGGTAGTAATTACGACAGAACTCAATGTGGTAAAGTGAACCACTTTTATAGAAGTCAAAATCCATACTCCATATCCGCATATCACTATTGCTATAACCTTTGAATTCATCCATCCATTATCATCAAAACCTTTGAATATCTGAGCCGTTATCGGCATAAATACCAATCCAAGAATCCATAAAATTTCCCACCATATCATGAATGTAAAGAAATCGGATCCTAACAGCCAAAAAGCAACTCCTATCAATAGCCCTGCTGCCAGTAATTTAAATTTATTTACTTTTTTCATAATAATATATTTCTCCATAATTTTTTTATAATTAAGCAAAAATATACCAGTCACTTCATCATATAAGCTACAATAGCTCTATATCTTTTTTTGCATCATTTGTATTTGAATAATATCATATTTATTGCAAAATTTTCTAAAATGGCGGAATTCATATATAAATTGGCGAAATTCGTTTTTCGAAAACATATTGTGGTTTTTTATGAGGTTTTCTGTCACAATATTTTCCCTCTTGACTAATTTTCTGCAAAATAAAAGACAGCGCAGGCCTACCACTACACTATCTTTCATAGATTCTACATAATTTATAAGTACAGCATTACCTTTACAGTAAAAATCTGATTTGTATTCGAAACATCCATAAATCCCTGATATTTCTCTACCATCTTCCTGACATTTGCAAGACCAATGCCATGTCCTTTTTCTTCCTTCGTTGACAATAATTTATTTTTCTCTACAGCCAATTCATGTTGAAAGCTGTTTTTTATTTCCATGGAAAGCATGCCCTTTTCATAGTATATATCCACTGACATCCATTTATCTTTCGTCTGTTCTGCTGCTTCTATTGCGTTCTCTGTCAGGTTTCCCAAAATCACATTCAGATCAAATGCTGATATACACAAATCAGATGGTACTCGTACCTCATACTCTACATGATTCAGTTTCTTTTTTGCCTGTCCCAGAAGATAATTCAGCAGACTGTCAAGATTCTTATTACCACAACTGACCAGTTCAGACTGATTCTGCATATACTCCCCCATGTCCTGTATATATTTCCGAATTTCTTCATTATTCTGATTTGCAGCCATAAGTGCAAGTTCTCCCAGATGATTTTTCATATCATGGCGTAGAGCTTTTACTTTCTCTTCCGATTGCATCAACACATCCAACTGGTGAGAATAAATGAGCATTTGTTTTTCCATAAGAGATTGTTCTTCCAGTTTCTTATACGCACTTATCAGAACATCATATAAATAGAAAATCAATAATACAACTGCCAAAACACAACATCCAAATAACACCAGCAGGATACGATTTTTTAGTTCCTGTTCAACAATAAGCAATTCTGCCAGACAAAGTGCTGAAATAACCGCCAGTATCATCCCATGCGGAGTTTTATCTTCTCCTTTATTCTTAATCAAGATTTTTTCTGAAATAACATCGCAAATCAGCAATAATAGTACAGTTATATACGCAGCACATTCACCGACTTTCCCTGTTATTGAATAATCTGTCAATAAATGAACAGATACTAAATCACATCCCATATTAGTTCCATATACAAGTAGTGTCACAAATATTTTCTTTTTCAATGCTCCTTCATAACACACTGTAATCAAAAAAATCAGCACTATATTTGTTATCACACTCATACCTGGCGAACAAAATATCAGATGCACTCCTGCTGTCAAAATAAAAAACAATACATAACAGGCTCTTTCTTTTTTCTTTTCCTCAATATCTGTCCAAAAGAACAACCTCATAAAGCGATAGATTATATATGTACGCAAAAGATTCGTGCTTAATGTAGTTATCAACGCAAACATTTACTCTCTTTCCCTCCACACACGCTCTGCCAGTTGCTTTCTCACTGATTTCCGATATGGCTGGCTGATTGGAATTGTATCTCCGTTTTTCATTTTCACAGATTCATAAGAACATTCTTCGATATAATCAAAATTGATCAGATACGACTGATGAATCTGAATGAAATTTCCCGGAATTTTCTTTGCTATTTCTTTCAGTTTGCCATTAAATTCTTTCTGTCCGTCTTTTAAAACCAGATGCACTTTTTTATTCTGACTGCTGAAATACAGAATATCTTTATATAGCACCTTGAAATAATATCCACTGCCAAAGTACTCGAAAATACCTTTTCTGACTTCCGAAATTTTCTGAATCCTGTTCATGACATTCCCAACTTTTATTTTGTCTAAAGGTTTGATCAGAAAATCTGTAGGCTGTACACGGAATAAATCCATCGCATAACTGCTGTTCGCTGAAATGTAAACAATTGCAGTTTCCATGTTTTCCTGTTCTTCTCTTATAAAACGTCCCACTTCAATTCCATTTGTTGTCAGTAATTCTATATCCAGAAATAACACATCAAGAATCTTCTTGTTTTCTCTCAGGAACCGGCACAGGCTTTCTCCCTGATACCAGATATCAATATTCATCTGAATTTTATGCTCTTTTCCATAATCATAAAGCATTTTTCCAGTTCCCCGCAGAGACCCTCATCATCATCGCAAATGCCAATGCAAAACATTCCTTTTCTCCCTTCATACTACATGCAGTATACAGCTCTTACAACTCTATTTCAAGACAAAAGTACCCTTTGATTTCGCGTGGAGTACTCTCAGGGAAACCAAAGGGTCCACATATGAAAGTTATTATTTTTCTTTATTTGCCAAAACAATATAACGGTAAATTTCTGCAAATGGAATCTCTTTTTCTCTGCTCAACTGTGCAACGCTCTCATATTCCGGATAAAGCTGCTCTTTTCCATTCAAAGTGCATACCTTTGCCAGAACTTCTCCCCAGGGAGTCGGAAGGGTTCTCGTTTCTCTGGGAAGAATCGTACGTTCCATTCTGCTATAACGAATTCCAATCGTAGTAGTTTCTTCAAAAATAATATTCTGAAGCGTTTCTATATCTTCTTCCTTACAGATCACATTCAGAACCCATGCAGGTCTGTTCTTTTTCATAAAAACAGGCACATAATGCACATCTCTGGCACCGGCTTTCATTAGACGCTCCATCACAAATCCCAGAACTTCTCCACTGCAGTCATCAATGTTTGTCTCCATCTTGATAATCGTATCTTTAGTTTCCTGATTTTCAGCCTTCGGATTATTTCCGATTTCCGGGTTTTTGAATTCTTCTGACTGAGCCTTTGCCTCATCTGTTTCTGCGCTCTGCGAGATAATCATTGCCCTTAGGATTCCCGGGCATTCATACTGGCGTTTACCTGCACCGATTCCAATCTTCTGGATTTCAAATGTTTCCGGAAGTTTATCCTTTGTTTTCACTGCTGCCACTATCGCCGCACCTGTAGGCGTTACAAGTTCACCTTCTATCTCTGTCATTTTCAGATATAAATGATTGGCATTTACTATATTTGCAACTGCCGGAACCGGGATTGGCAGGATGCCATGCTGACAACGGACAGTTCCACGTCCCTCGCAGAGAACAGGAACGATCACCTCTGTAACATCCAGATCATCCAGACAGACTGCCACAGACACAATATCCACAACAGAGTCCACTGCTCCCACCTCATGAAAATGCACCTGATCCACAGGCACATTGTGTGCTTTACTCTCCGCCTCTGCAAGAATTTCAAATATACGCAATGCTATCTTCTTTGCATTCTCATTCATTGCGCTATGCTCTATAATATAGGTAATTTCCTTTATTCCACAGTGTTCGTGATGGTGACGATCTTGCGCTGATCCTGCGCCATGGGCGTGATTGTGCTCATGACTATGAAAATGTTCCGCTTTATCCTCATGAACATGATTATGATCGTAAAAATGATTATTCTCATGACCTTTATGATGATGTCCATGCAGATATTCCATATCATGGTCATGATTTTCATGCTCTTTATCCAGCACAACATCAAAATCACATGCATCTATTCCGGACTTCACGACCCTGCTGATCTTTGTCTCAAATCCTGATACCTTAAGACTCTTCAGCACCCTGTCCAGCACTGCACGGTCAACCCCCAGATCAAGAAGTGCCGCAACTGTCATATCACCACTTATCCCTGAATAACATTCCAGATATAATGTTTTTCCCATAATCAATTTCCTTTCTCATCTGTACCTGCCGCCAGACGGTTGATCTGCGTTGCCAGATAGCCGGCACCGTAGCCGTTATCAATATTCACCACAGCAATCCCATTCGCACAGGAATTGATCATGGTAAGAAGTGCCGAAAGACCATGCATACTTGCACCATAACCCACAGAAGTCGGTACTGCGATCACAGGTCTGCTCACCAGACCGCCCATCACACTGGCAAGAGCTCCCTCCATTCCCGCAACTGCAATTACACAGTTCGCACTCTGGATCGTCTCCAGTCTGGAGAATAAACGATGCATTCCGCTGACTCCCACATCATAAATCCGTTCAACATTTGTGCCAAAATATTCCGCTGTCTGTGCAGCTTCCTCAGCAACCGGAATATCTGCAGTTCCTGCTGAACACACCGCGATCTTACCAATACGCTTCTTATCTTTCTTTTCAACCTTTAAGATGCGTGAGATCGGATCATATTCCACTTCCGGAAACTTCTCCTTCACCAGTTCATACTGATGTTGGGAAGCTCTGGTTCCGAATACCTCACCGTCTTCTCTGTATAATCTTTCAAAAATATTCAGAAGATGTTCATCTGCCTTATTACTGCAGTAGATTACTTCTGCGAAACCGGTTCTTGCCTTGCGGCTTGTATCCAGCTTCGCATATCCCATTTCTTCATAACTTTCTTTCTTAAGGATTCGCTCTGCCTCCTCCACAGATACAGAACCACTTTTTACACTTTCAAGAATCTCCTGTAAGGTCATGGATTCCTCCTTTTAGAACACCACCTGCACCAGAAACATACAGACAACCGTTCCCACTATAATACTGAGCAGTGTATTTCTCTTCCACAAATGAAGATTTTGCTGTTATCATTCTTTTTCCTTATCAGCGCCCTTATTTTCACGCTGATCATAGTCGTCCAGGAAATTGTAGTATTCTCCATCTTTATGATATCCCATAACAGTACGAAGATTAATATCCCGCACACTGTTAAAGATATTCGTCTCGATCACACTGCTTGTATTTCTAAACTGTGCAACCAGCTCTTTCATCTCATCACGCTTGGAACCACGTCCGCCCCCACAGCTTACACAGTTCTCGGTGAAACGGCATGCACACTGAATGAAGTGCAGCCCATTAGTATCTCTCCATGCCTTGATCGCAGATTCCTTGATCAGATACATGGGACGGATCAGTTCCATTCCCTCAAAATTCTGACTGTGCAGCTTCGGCATCATAGTCTCCACCTTACCACTGTACAGCATACCCATGAGGATTGTCTCGATCACATCATCAAAATGATGTCCCAGCGCAATCTTATTACATCCCAGCTCCTTGGCATGAGAATACAGATAACCACGTCTCATTCTCGCACACAGGTAACAGGGATTATTCTCAATTTCTGCCACTGTATCAAAAATATCACTTTCAAAAACCGTAAGAGGAATTCCCAGAAGCTCTGCATTATCCTGAATAATCTTCCAGTTATCCGCATTATAGCCCGGATTCATTACCAGAAACACCAGTTCAAAATGAATCTTCCCATGACGCTTCAGCTCCTGAAGCAGCTTCGCCATCAGCATAGAGTCCTTACCACCTGAAATACAGACAGCAATCTTATCTCCCTCCTGAATCAGCTGATACTGATTCAAAGCCTTGGTAAACGGTCTCCAGACTGTCTTTCTGAACGTCTTGATAATACTGTGCTCAATCTCTTTCGTCTTCAGTTCCTTCTGCTCCTTAGCATCATTCTCCATAAAACGGCTCAGAGAAAGTCTCAGATACGCACGATATCCACCTTCAATATTCACAGCCTCATACCCTGCATCACTCAGCTTCTCCACACAGTCCCGGCTTCTGTCCCCCGTATGACAGAGAACATACACCATCTTCTCCCTGTCCACAGACTCCATTCTTTCCTCAAACTCATCCAGCGGAATATTCACTGCCCCCGGGAAAGATCCCCTGCTGTACTGATCCGCCGGCCGCACATCCACGATCGTAATCTTAGAAGAATCAATCTTCTCCAGCTCTTCCACACTAATTGTATTCATATATAACCTGCCTTTATCTATTAAAATCAATCACTTACCTCTGATGAATCACCCTGTATTTCCGCCCAATTCACCAGCCATCATTATACTTTGAAACCCCATGATAGTCAACATATTCCCTCGCCGTTGACTCGTAACAGTCCCTGTTTCGTTACTGTGTGAACGGAGTGAACAGTAACACAAAAGGAACAGAGCCAACGCCCTGTTCCCTTTTTATTATTTATAAACTTTTACACCAAAGGATTCATGAATGATAGTACGAGCCTCTTCAATGGTTTTAAACTCTTCTGCTTTCAGCATCTGTGCTGTGATATTTCCGATTGCAGTTGCCTCTCCTGGACCTGCATGGATTTCTTTCTTTGTTGCCTTTGCAGTCAGCTCATTGAGATATCCTGCGTTGGAACCGCCGCCCACGATATGAATACGGCTGTAAGTCCTGCCTGTCATCTCTTCCAGCTCTTTTGCTGTCTTTGCATAGCATTCCGCAAGACTTGTGTAGATAACTGTTGCAATCTCTCCCAGAGTTTCCGGAACCTTCTGTCCTGTTCTGCGGCAGTAATCCTTAACTTCCTCTGTCATATTGTCAGGAGAAAGGAAACACTCATCATTTGCGTCTACTCTTGACGGGAAATCCTTTGCTTCCTCTGCCATTGCGCAGATTTCTGCAAAGCTGTATGCATCATTTACTTCATGACGCACAGACTGGATCATCCAGAGTCCCATGATATTCTTCAGGTAACGGAAACGGCCTGCATAACCGCCTTCATTTGTGAAGTTCATCTCACAGCTCTTCTCAGAGCAGTCAGCTTCTTTTCTCTCAATTCCCATCAGTGACCATGTTCCGGAGCTGATGTAGATAAAATCATCGTCATTTGCAGGAACTGCCAGTACAGCGGACCCTGTATCATGTGTTGCAGGTGCAACCACTTCCAGATCAAAGCCCACTTCTTCTCTGATCTTATCTGACAAATGTCCGATGCCTGTTCCGGGCATGATCAGCTTCTGAAACATTTTTCTCGGATAACCGAGCATATCGATCAATTCATAATCCCAGTCCTTAGTGATCGGGCTTACAAGCTGTCCTGTCGTAGCTTCTGTGTACTCACAGGTTTTCTGTCCTGTAAGAAGGAAATGGAAATAATCCGGCACATGAAGAAGTGTCTCCGCCTGTTCCAGATATTCCGGATGTTTCTTTTTCACTGCCATCAGCTGATAGATCGTATTATAATCAGCTTTCTGGATACCTGTTCTTGCATAAAGATCTTTCAGGGAAATTGCCTTATAAACTTCTTTATCCATTCCCTCTGTACGGTGGTCACGATATCCTACCGTATTTCCAAGAACTTTATCATCCTTGTCCAAAAGTACAAAGTCAACACCCCATGTGTCCACACCCATACTTACCGGAATCTTGCCAATCTCTTTGCATTTCTTCAGACCATTTACAACCTCTTTGAAAAGACGGTCAAATTCCCAGCAGAGTTCTCCGTCTTTCTTTACCATTCCATTCTCAAAACGATAAATTTCTTCCAGAACCATTTTTCCGTTTTCCATATGTCCAAGGATATGACGTCCGCTGGATGCTCCGATATCTACTGCTAAATAATATGCTGCCATTGCAAAACCTCCTCAATATATGAATTTATACGCTCTTCATATCTGATGATTTTATTTTATCTCAACTTACTCCCCAAAATAAGAACCTTGTTTGTCTGAAAAAGTGTCCTTATTTGCTATTTTGAAATCTATCGTCGAAATAAGTATCTTTACAACTTAATAAAATCATCATTTCCAATCATTGTTTTATTGTTTGAACAACAACGCCGCACTTGCCATACGGCAGTGCGGCGTCTGTATTTGTATTAATAATTAATACTTAATTCTAAGGATTCATTTCCTCTCGATATTTACTTATCGATTAGTCATAAAGGTTAGGAGCGATTTCTTCGCTGTCCATATTTGTGGAATCATACCAGTATCCATCTGTAGGAACATCTTCAAGTTCCTGTCCGTTAGCTGCTGCTGTCAGAGCGTAGATTGCATAGTAACCCATCATCAGAGGAGACTGTGTAACAGCACCGATGAATGTTCCATCCTGTACAGCGGCTTTAATGATAGAACCAGCATCGAAACCAACACCGATAACATCGCCTGCTCCTGCGTCAGAACCAAGAACGTTCAGGTTAGCATTAGCTGCAAGAACACCTTCTGCTGCTGTCTGGTTGGAACCGAAGATAGCGATGCAGTTTTCCTGAGAAAGGATTGCCTGAGCCTCTGTTGAGCAAAGCTCTACAGTTGTCTGTGCAGGAACAGCGACCTGGATAACAACGTCTGCGTCTGCTTCTTTTGCATCTGCACCTTTAGCTGCGTTTACATAGAACTCGTTACCTTTAACTGCAACTGTTTTTCCGTCAGCCTGAATAAGTTCGATCATTTTGTCAATGAATCCGCCACCACGCTGCTGGATGTTCTGACCTGTGGCATCCTGGTTAACTTCACCGATGATAACCTGTCCATCTGCATTAGCTATAACATCTTTGATTGAATTATACATGTTTTCAGCTGCAACAGAACCAGCCTGTGTGTTATCTGTACAAACTTCACATACTACAGATCCTTCCGGAGCATCAGCGATACCTGTATCAAATGTTACTACCGGGATTCCTTTGTCAGCACATTCCTGAAGTGCATCAAGAACAGAAGATGTATCACATGCAGCAAGACCTAATCCGGCCGGCTTTGCAGCGATTGCTGTGTTGATCATGTTAACCTGGTCAGCGATATCAGATTCACTGTTTGGTCCCTGTGCTTTGTATGTAACACCAAGTTCATCAGCAGCTTTCTTCATACCTTCCTGAGCTGCATCCCAGTATGTAGACTGGAAAGATTTAACCATCATCGGGAAATCATAAGCTTCATTAGCTTTCAGATCTTTGAACTGTTCCGGCATATCGGCTGCCATAACGCTTGATGCGGACATTCCTGCTACCATTGCTGCACACATAACTAATGCGATCACTTTTTTTGCTTTCATTTAAAATTTCCTCCTTTTAAATATACATTTTTAATATAGTTTTTTTATAAATGATACCCCGGAGGCTTCCTCTCTCGTTCCGCCTTCCCCAAAATACACATATGACAATACTGTCGCCGAACATCCCCTGGAAGCCCTCCGTTGTTTCATATCCTGCTGTTTTGCATCTGTCGTAAGATGCATTTTTCTTTATTCAGTTTTGAAAATTATTTTGCTGCTGCTTTCTTTTCTTTCATGATATCGATCAGTACTGCAATGATAAGAACTGCACCTGTAATAATCTGCTGCCAGTTTGCCTGAAGTCCGATATATGGAAGACCGGTTTTCAGAAGCATGATAACGAAGATACCGGCTAAAGTACCGATTACTGATCCATAACCACCTGTTGCTGCAACACCACCTACGAATACTCCACCGATGGCATCCATTTCAAGTCCTGCACCGGTACCAGGCTGTACAGTTGGCGTAACTGCCGCATATGCGATAGCTGCAAGACCTGTGAAGAGTCCGCATACTACATATACCATAACATGATAGAATTTAACGTTGATTCCCGAAAGAGCTGCTGCTTCTTTATTGGAACCGATCGCGATCGTATAACGACCGAATTTTGTATGATTCAGAACATATTCCATTACAAGGACCAGAATGATCATCCATAAGAAACCGATAGGATAACGGGAAGCACTTCTTCCTGTTCCAACTGTAATCTTAAAGATTGAATGGAACCATCCGCCCTCCTGTGTAAGTCCCGGCCAGGGAGTGGCACTGCATAAAGATCCTGCACCTCGGGTAATCATACATGTACAAAGTGTTGCAAGGAATGGCGGCAGGTTCATAATACCGATCAGCACACCATTTGCTGCTCCTACAATAATTCCAAGTACAATGCAAAGTAACATTGCAAGTACAACCGGAAGATTATTATTTCTTACCAGAGATCCTGCGATCAATGCGTAACATACCATACCTGTTCCGATTGACAGGTCTACACCTCCTGTAATAAGAGGGAATGTAACACCGATTGCCATCAGAAGATCATAATATGAGAAATCCAGCATACTCAGGATTGTGGTATACTGTCTGAACTCCCTGCTCTTAAAGGAGAAAATTGCAAACAGTACAATAATAACCAGTAATACAATAAATCTCTGATCACTTAAAATACTTTTTTTCTTCTTAGTCATGACTTTCCTCCTTAATTGATGTTCCGTGTTGCATGATTCATAATGTGTTCCTGTGTAGCTTCGGAAATATCAATATTTCCTGTAATCTTGCCTTCACACATAACGATAATGCGGTCACTCATACGGAGAACTTCTGTCATTTCAGAAGAAATCATGATAATAGATTTACCTTCTGCTGCCAGTCTGTTCATTAACTTGTAAATTTCATTCTTGGCACCAACATCAATACCTCTGGTCGGCTCATCAAAAATAAGAATCTCACTGTCTCGTGTCAGCCATTTTGCGATAACGACCTTCTGCTGGTTACCACCGGAAAGATTGACTACCAGCTGCTCGCAGTTTGGAGTTTTGGTTGCCAGCTCTTTAACGTATTTCTCTGAAACCTCTTTTTCTTTTGATTTATTAATGAAGATACCACTGGTAAATTCTTCCATGGTTGCCAGCGTAGTATTCTCTGTTACAGATTTCTGTACGACACAACCATATCTTCTTCTGTCCTCTGACAGATAACCAATACCATATTTAACTGCATCCTGAGGACTGTTGATAGTTACCTCGCGAAGCTGTCCGTCTTTTCCCCTTATAGAGATCTTTCCACTCTGTTTCGGGTCAGCACCAAACAGTGCTCTTGCTGTCTCAGTACGTCCGGCTCCCATCAGTCCTGAGAAACCAAGAATCTCACCTTTGCGAAGTTCAAAGCTTACATTCTGAACCATCTTACCTGCATTCAGGTTCTCTACCTTAAGAACAACCGGCGCATCTGGTGCAACCATGCTATGTTCTTTTGGATCCTCGTAAATAACACGTCCAACCATCATATTGATGATGTCTTCTTTTGTACTGTCTGCTGTGATCAGAGTTCCTACATAACCACCATCTCGCATGACTGTTACTCTGTCAGTGATCGTTTTGATCTCATCCATACGGTGGGAAATATAAACGATTCCAAGACCTTTCTTACGAAGATCACGGATAATCTCGAATAAGTCTGCAATCTCTTTCTCTGTCAGTGCTGCTGACGGCTCATCAAAGATAATAACCTCTGCTTTGTGGGAAATAGCCTTTGCGATCTCACACATCTGCTGTTTTCCGACGGTAAGATTGTTCATCTTTTCTTTTGGATTGATTTCAATGTTCAGTTCCTGAAAGAGTTTTTTGGAATCTTCGATCATTTTCTTATCATCAATGCTGAACCCTTTCTTTGGTTCACGTCCGATAAAAATATTCTGAGCTACGGTAAGATCACCTACCATGTTCAGCTCCTGATGCACGATTACAACACCTGCATCCTGCGCTTCTCTTGTGTTATGGAATTCAGTTTCCTTTCCTTTATAGGTAATGGATCCTGAATCTTTCTGATAAATACCGGTAAGAACTTTCATCAATGTAGACTTTCCGGCACCGTTTTCTCCCATAAGAGCATGTACTTCGCCGCGTTTCACTTCAAAATTAACGTGATCCAGAGCATGAACTCCAGGAAAGGACTTATCAATGTCCTTCATAGTCAAAATAACTTCACCCATTGTTACATCCTCCCTTCCGATCAGTTCTTTCTGCGTCTTGCAGAAACGTCGACATAAACTGCTACAATTACGATAAGTCCTGTGATGATCATCTGCTGACCTTTACCAAGACCAAATGCCATGATACCCTGCTGAAGAAGAGAAATGATAAATACACCGATGACTGTACCGCCGATAGAAGCAAGTCCGCCAACCATGGATGTACCACCCATTACACAGCCTGCAATCGCTTCATTGTTGTACTGATCGCCGTATCCAGGCTGAACAGTTGTATAAGCACCAACAAAGAAAATTGCTCCGATTCCTACAAGAACACCGCAGATCACATAAGCAAGCATTCTCCATTTTTTTGTATTAACACCGCTGAGTCTTACTGCTTCGCTGTTAGAACCAAGACAAAGGATATAACGTCCCGGTTTTGTGTTATAAAGAATAATTCCACAGATCACTGCTGCTGCCAGGAAAATCACAAGTCCTACAGGGAATCCCTTATAGGAGATAAGATTTCTGAACCATCCGTTTACAGGATCACTTCCCAGTGGCCAGCTGACGGACTGTGTCTTTGTAAATACAGATGCAATACCTTTTGCAATGTTCATAGATGCCATGGAAATGATAAATGGCGGAACTGACATATAAGATACCATCCAGCCATTAAACACGCCAAATGCAAATCCGATCAGGATACAGATCACCATTGCTGCTGCACAAGGTACATGATAAGATGTCATGCAGTAACCTGAGATCAGGGCACAGCAGAACATTACAGGTCCAATGGAGAAATCGATTCCTCCAGTGGCAATTACAAATGTTACTCCAAGTGACAGAAAGCCCAGGAAGTATACATAGTTCAAAGTAGATTTGATACTGTCACCTACAGGGAACTTACTTCCCAGAACTACTTTGAAGACTACGAACATAAGAACCAGAATACATGCTAACAGGATTCTGTTCAGACCGAGTTTCTTCACAATTGGATTTTGTTTCAACTTTTCCAAGTTTTTCACCCTCCTTACGTTATTTCGTATCTCTTTGTTTTCTATATCTTACCTTACCTGTCGGATAATTGTAATGAAATATCTTCCAAAAAAAGGTTAAATATTTCCTTTTTTTCATCCGGAAATATTTAACCTTTTTGCTTCTTTTATCCTTATATTACGCAGTCGTTTCAACGCGTCAGTCAGCTAAACGGGAAGATCAGCCGTTCAATATCACTGTTATACATATTCTCCGGCGTAACCAGCTCGCATCCTGAATCAATATTCTTCTCTACTGCATCCCCGTTAAGCATATGAATGGTTTCTTCCACTCCGATATACCCCATCCGGAATGCTTTCTGCACAATAATTCCCTTATAAACGCCCATTTCCATAAGATTGATGGCCTCCTGAGAACAGTCCACACCAACTACTGCGATCTTATCTTTCGCTCCTGCATCACTGACTGCTCTTCCCACACCAACTGCAGAATATTCGTTCATTCCTGCAATCAGTTCCAGATCCGGATATTTCCTCATCAGTTCCTGCGCCAGTTCATAGGATTTCTCATAGAGTGAGTTACAGTAGACAATATCTACTATGTTATCAGCATAGTCACCAAGACCTTCCCTGAATCCCTGTTCTCTCTCCACAGCCGTGGAAACACCTTTTACATGGCTGACAATGGCTATCTTTGAATCTTTATCGATTAATTTTCTGGCATACTCTCCTAACATCCTGCCCGCATTCACATTATCTGTGGCAACTGTAAGATCCTGCAATTCTTCTTTTGTATAGGAATCAATATAGGTAATACGGATTCCTTTTTCTTTTGCTTCCTTCAGAAGTTCATCTGATGCATCCATGCTGGAAGGAGAAAACAGAATCGCATCCGGTTTCTGCTCAATGGCCTTTTTCAGAAGTTTATTCTGTTCTTCTATATTCTCTTCTTTATCCGGAGCCAGGATTTCAAGGTCAGATTCATATTCCTCTGCCGCCATCTTACAGCCGGATATTACCGAAGTCCAGAAATCATTGGTGTTATCCCTGATCTTTGGAATATAAATGAGGGAGCATTTTTTCGTCTGTGTCGCCTCCGGTTTCAGGATTCCGGCAAAAATCACCACTGCTGCCGCCATAAGGATTGCAACTGTTATAATCTCTTTTTTATGACTTTTCATGGGATTCCTCCTGTATTCCGGGAATTACAACAGATGCTGTGGTTCCCTTTCCTTTTTCACTGTGATAGATAATGCCATAATCTTTTCCGTAATATAAAACCAGACGCTGCTGCACATTGTACACCCCAACTCCATTGGAACGGTAATTCACCTTATGCTTATCATAAATATGTTTCAGAGTTTCCTCATCCATTCCCACACCATCGTCCGTAATATCGATTACTGCATTCTCACCTTTCATATATCCATGTACTGTCAACAGTCCTTTACTGTCTTTATATTTTAAGCCATGATAAATTGCATTCTCCACGAGCGGCTGCAATACCAGACGAATGATAGGTACCTGTGTAATGGATGGATCTGCCTTTATCTCAAATTCCAGCTTATCCTTGTAGCGCATCTTCTGGATCGTGAGGTAACTTCTGACATATTCAATCTCCTGTCCGACTGTTACAAGCTCATCCTCATTGCTGATACTCTGTCTGAGCAGTCGCGCCAGAGAAGCCGTCATTATCACCACTTCCTCATTCTTCTTTCCTTCAGCCATCCAGATAATAGAATCCAGCGTATTATACAGAAAATGTGGATTGATCTGCGACTGCAGGGCTTTCAGTTCTATTTTTCTCTTCTGCTCCTGCTCCTTTACATTCTGCTCCATTAATTCCCGTATCCTGTGCGTCATCACATTAAAAGACCTGGTAAGACTTCCTATTTCATTGTCGGAAATCACCTCTATATCTTCAATATCAAAATTTCCTTTCTGCACACTTTTCATGGAATCACGAAGCTTCTGGATCGGCAGCGTAATATTTCTGGCAATCAGGCTGGAAATCAGAAGAGCAACTATGATCAGCCCCACTGCTACCAGCACATAAATACTTCTTGTCTGTCTGCTGTTTCGTAAAAGTTCAGACATATTCATGCATCCCACAATAGTCCATCCTGTGATATCAGAATGGGACAGTGCATAAATTTTCTCGTCATCTCCCTTTCCGACAGTAACAATATCTGATTTTGCATTCATAACAAGTGAAATGTTCTCTGTCTGCAGTTCATTATATAACTGCTGCTGTTGTGGATGATAAACGATATTTCCATTCTGATCAAGAATAAAAACATATCCTTTATCTCCCATGCTGCTCTGTGCACAGAGTTCACTGATCGCACTGTAATTCAGATCCAGAAAAACTACTCCATCCTCTGCTTCTGTTCCTGTATAATTGCAGATTCCTCTGCTGAGTGTGATGACCCATGGTCTTTCTCCCTTTATCACATTCTGCACATGAGAAGATGTCAGATTATACCGGTCATATTTTCCGACTGCATCTGCATACCATGGCTGTGTATTAAGATCTACATATGTATTTCTCACAGATAATCCATTGTCAAACAGAGATGGAGAATTCTTATCCTCTCTGACAATCCCGATATTTCTGATATCCGCCCTGCCCTTCAGGATCGTTTTAAACTGTTCCACAAGGCGCTGTCTGTATTCACTGTAATTTTCATCCTTTGTGGCTCCATATCCTTTTTCACTGTACAGATATTTATAAGCATCACCGCTTTGCGCGATCACTGACGCAATATTATCCATATAACTGATATACGAATCTATATTCTGATTCAGCTGTTTGATGATCGTCTGTGTATACATAACAGAATTTTCATAAATAGATGAATTCGTATATCTCAGAGATACCACTGTCACAACCAGCACAGCACTTAATACCAGGATCGACACCGCACAGAAAATAGAACTCTGAATACTCTTAAATTTTGAAGAAATCTTCATCGGCGTTTCTCCCTTGCATATTCGGTAGGTGTTTTTCCTGTCATCTTCTTAAATGAAATTCCGAAATAGTGTGGATCTGAAAATCCTACTTTTTCCGCAATCTCATAATTCTTCAGAGTTGTATTCTCCAGGAGTTCCTTCGCCTTCTCCATTCTGATCCTGGTAAGTGATTCGATAAATGTTTCCCCTGTCATCTCCTTAAAAATAGTGCTGAAATAGCTGGTACTGATATTCAGATAAGAACAGATACTGTTCAGACTCAGATCCGGATCCATATAATTTTTTCGGATATAATCCATAGCCATCATTCCCTGCCTCTGGCCGCTGGAACTGTTCAGATCCTGAAGTGATTCAAATACTCCTTCAGCATACTCCTTCACCAATGTCACTGCTTTATCAAAGGTTTTTGCCTGAGAAACTTCTTTCAGAAGCTTCTCTCTCTGAGCAATGATCTTTTCCGGATCATCACTCAGGGACTGGCAGGTATTTCCGATGGCACGTATCACCTGCTGAAGATAAATGCAGGCATAGCTTTTCTCCACCAGTGCCCCTTTGATCTCATGCTCGATCTGCTCCAGGATTTCTGTCACTTTCTGCCTGTTTCCGACCTTTATCTCTTCTGTCAATGTTTCCAGAGATTTTATAAGATTAATACTGTTGTCTGTTTTCTTTTCTTCCATATCAAAAAGAAGACTGCCTCCCAGCAGATACCGATAGCCAATGGCTTTCTCAGCAAGCTTATAAGAATAGACCAGTTCCTGAGGTGATCTCACCCAGCTTCCGATTCCTATAGAGGTTTCAATCCCGATCACTTCTTTTACTTTCTGCTGGATTTCCTGGCAGATACTATGTATTTTGTCTCCGAATTCTCTGGATTTGCATCCTGTAAATATAATGCATACCCGGTTACTGCCTTCCTGATAAGCAACACCTGCATTCTCTCTGGTAACAATTTCATTTCCTATATTAAAAAGTACAAAGGACATCAGTGCGCTTTCCTGCTGTTTATGCATATCTACCTGATACATTTCCGAGTAAGTGTCCATATCAAAAACAGCTACTCTGTAGCTAGAACAGTCAAAGCTGATCCCCAGCTTTTTCAGTTCCAGAAGACTTACCTGTACATCTCTTGTACAATTTACAAGAGTCTCCAGTGCCTTCGACCGGATGACATCCACATTCTTGTGATAATCCTTTGAAGTCTGCGACAGGGATTCCATTTTTTTCTGTTCTTTTTTTCTGGAATCCAGTTTCTCTTTCATATTCCGGAGCACTTTTGTCAGTTCCATTGCCGTGACAGGTTTGAGCATATATTCACTTACATTATAACGGATTGCTTTCTTCGCATATTCAAATTCCCCAAAACCGCTGAATATAACAATAAGAATATCCGGATAATTATCATGAAGAAACTCGCTCAGTTCCATACCATCCATATAAGGCATACAGATATCTGTCAATACAACATCCACCTTGTGGCTCTGCACAAATTCCACTGCCTGTCTGCCATTCTCACAATCCCCCACAAGCTCACAGTCCAGGCTTTTCCAGTCAATGTTCTCCCTGATTGCATCCCTGACCAGGATTTCGTCGTCTACCAATAATATTTTGTACATATTAAATTTTATCCCCCATAAGATCAGGCATCATCCCTCTGCCTGATAACCCAAATAAAAATGTTACTGTTCACTCCGTTCACACTAACTTAGCCAAAATTCATTCCAGATTGCCTGCGGCAATGGAATTTTGGCTTAAAACTACTGCATCCTTTTACTTATTTTACCGAATCAGGTAAGTCCTCTGCCAGGCAGCTATTCGGTTATAAGCAAACAGCAAAGTAAATTTCAAATATCCGCTTGATTCGCTATAATGATAATAGCATATTTATACTATTTTTTCAATTTTTTCAATATATTTTTGTGCATTTCATACAACTCTGTGTATTACTGTTTCCTCCGCTGTAAACTATAAAAATTTACTCTTTTTGCGTAAAATATTGCCTTGAATAATCTGATTTTTTTCATTAAACTGTTTACAATGATTTTCAGAATTTTGAAAGGAGAATACAAATTATGTTAAAGGGAATTCCTGAAATTTTATCACCGGAATTATTAAAAGTTTTATGTGAAATGGGACACAGCGATCGTCTTGTTATCGCAGACGGTAACTTCCCTGTTGAATCTATGGGAAAGAATGCCATCACTATCCGCTGTGACGGACATGGTGTACCGGAAATCCTGGATGCGATCCTCAAACTGTTTCCACTGGATACTTACGTAGAGCATCCTGTAAATCTCATGGAAGTTATGCCTGGCGATAATGTAGAAACACCAATCTGGGATACATATAAAGAAATCGTTGCCAAATATGACGAGCGCGGCGATAAAGCGGTTGGAAATATTGAACGTTTCGCTTTCTATGAAGAAGCCAAAACTGCATATTGCATTATTTCCACAAGCGAAAAAGCTCTGTATGCAAATATAATGCTTCAGAAAGGTGTTGTAATCAACAACTGATTTTGCTTTATCTTTTCGTTACTGTTCACAGTAACGTAGCCAAAATTCATTCCAGATTGCCTGCGGCAATGGAATTTTGACTTGTATGTCTCGGAATTTTGGCATATTCATGCCAAATATCATTTTTACACATTATACACACATCACACATACATATATATACAACAGGCTGGTATCTGTACACACAGATATCAGTTTGTTTTTTTGATTCCCCCTGATACAAACAGCCGCCCAAAGTCAGATCATCTCCAACTCCGGGCGGCCGATATACATTCTTACATATCGGTTTTATTTATTATTTGTAAAGAGGTCCATAATTCTTGCATGCTCTGAAATCTGCACCTTCTTTATCCATTCCAAATGCATTCCATGCTGCCGGACGATAGATATCTTTCTCAGGAACATTGTGCATGGATACAGGAATTCTCAGCATAGAGCACATTGTGATAAGATCTGCACCAATGTGTCCATAGGAGATTGCTCCATGGTTTGCACCCCAGTTGTTCATTACATCATAAGCTGTCTTGAACGGTCCTTCTTTGCCATCGCATCTTGGAGCAAACCATGTACATGGCCATGTATAGTCTGTACGTTTCCACAGCTTGTCAGATACTTCTTCAGGAAGAGCTACTGTCCATCCTTCAGCGATCTGCAGAACCGGTCCAAGTCCTTTTACAAGGTTCAGGCGGATCATTGTTGCAGGCATCTGGGCACGTGTTTCATAACGGCTGGAGTATCCGCCTCCACGGAAATATCCGTTGTCAGCCATACACCATTCTGTGTTTTCCATGATTGCTTTCTGGTCTTCTTCTGTGATATCCCACCACTGTTTCATAACAGCTGTTCCATCAGCTTCTTTTGCTTCTCCGTTAGCATCAAGGCAGGCAGCACCGGAGTTGATCAGGTGAAGGAAACCGCCGGCTTCTTTTGCTACGCCCTCAAGGTCATATCCTGTAGCTTTCTTAACAGCCTCCGGGCTCCAGTATGTACGAACGTCAGCGAAAATCTGTGCTCTATTTGTAAGAAGTTTCATGAACAGCATTCCAAGTCCGTTAAGAACATCGTTCTCTGTAGCCAGGATGTATGGTTCACGTGCTCCGTTCCAGTCAAAGGAGGTGTTCAGCATAGCTTCTGCAAAGTCACCGTTCGGATAGAAATCTGTCCACTGTCTCTGTCCCTGGAAACCGGCTGCCAAAGCATTGTGTCCGATTGCTTCTTCAGAGAATTTAGGATCAAGGTTGTCACAGCCGTTCATCAGTTCTTTGATGATAACTGCCATCTTAACAACAAACTCGAACTGCTCTTCTTTCTTTTCAGCTGAGAACTGAAGTTCTTCAGGGTTCTTATCCCAGCCGATCTTACAGGTTTCTTTTGCCCATTTCAGAGCTTTCTCAAATTCTGCGTGATCATAGATACCTTCTGTCATACGACGGATAATCTCTACCTCATCAACAGACTCAACTCTCATTCCAAGATAAGATTCGATGAAATCGGAATCAATGATAGATCCACCGATACCCATTGTTACAGAACCGATCTGCAGATAGGATTTTCCTCTCATGGATGCTGCTGCAACTGCTGCGCGGCCGAATCTTAACAGTTTTTCTTTAACGTCTTCCGGAATAGATGTGTCATCAGCTTCCTGAACATCATGTCCATAGATACCGAATGCCGGAAGTCCTTTCTGTGCATGTGTTGCAAGTACAGATGCAAGGTATACAGCACCAGGTCTTTCTGTTCCGTTGAATCCCCATACAGCTTTGATCGTCTGTGGATCCATATCCATTGTCTCAGCGCCGTAGCACCAGCATGGTGTAACTGTAAGAGTGATATCTACGCCTTCTTTACGGAATTTATCTGCACATGCAGCGCTCTCTCCAACACGTCCGATGGTTGTATCAGCGATTACAACTTTAACCGGTTCACCGTTGGAATATCTTAAATTCTCTTCAAATAATTTAGCAGCTGATTTCGCCATATTCATTGTCTGATCTTCCAGAGATCCACGAACATCCAGTGCTCCTCTACGACCATCGATAGTAGGTCTGATACCAATTACCGGATAGCTGCCAATTAATCTGCTCTTTGCCATAATAAAATACCTCCTGATAAATTATTGTAAGATTCCCGCAGGATCATTTCCTGCTAGAGCGTGTCTGAAAAAGGCTTTCTGCAAGATGTGCGTCACAATTTGTGGGATATTTTGCCCGGATGAGGGCGCCGTAGCGGGCTACGGCAACTGAATTCGGGTGAAATATCCCGCAAAGTGGGGCGTGCAGATTGCGGGAATGATTTTTCAGACACGCTCTAACCCCCAAGATTACATTTTCACTTTTCGCAGCATCTTCTGACTGCAAATATAACAAAAATAATAACCTCTACACCTGTTGTGCCAAGTAGCCCGATAACCACTGTTCACTCCGTTCACAGCAGCCTGACCACTTAACTTTGTTACTGATATCTATTATATAATTGCATTCAGAAAATTACTTGTGTTATAATAGCAAAAAACAGTACAATATTCACTTTTTCTGTTTTAATCATAAAATTTCTGTAAATTTTGTAAGGAGGAAAGTTCTTTTGCATGATTTAGACCATAATGAAGACCGTCCAAGAGGCACTTATGAGTTTCCATTTGAGTTTCATCACATCGATCATACACATCCCAGATATGTCATGTCTTATCACTGGCATGTGGAATATGAAATAATTCGTATTCTGGAAGGTTCTCTTACTGTCACTTTAGACGAAAAAAGTTTTACAGCAGTTAAGAATGATGTCATTTTTGTACATAGTGGAATCCTTCATTCAGGAATTCCCCATGATTGTGTATATCAGTGCATTGTTTTTGATATGAACACTTTTTTGAAAAACAATCCTGTATGCGGAGAATATATCCAGAAAATCCTGCATCAGGAAACAATGCTTTTTCCACATTTTTCAGATGAACATCCACAGATTCTGAACTGTATTTCTGTTCTGTTTGATGCCATGTATGAAAAAGATACCGGATATGAGCTGACTGTATTTGGACAATTTTACCACTTTTTTGGTTTGATTTTCAGTAATCATTACTTTATCGAAAATCCTACCCGAACGCGCAGAGACTATAAACGTATTCTCCAGTTGAAGCAGGTTCTGGAATTTATCGAAAAAAATTATGCCAATCCTATCACACTTCAGGAACTGTCTGCTTCTGTCTCTATGTCACCGAAATATTTCTGCAGGTTCTTTTCGGAAATGACCCATCAGACTCCTGTGGATTATCTGAACAGACAAAGAATTGAAGAAGCCTGTTTACAACTGGCGGCTACTGATGATTCAATCACAGAAATTGCTTACAGGAACGGATTTAATGATCTGAGTTATTTTATACGTACCTTTAAGAAATATAAGGGCATGACTCCCGGGAAATATAAACGAAGATAAATCAGTACATCACAAAAAGACCAGAACAGCTCTCTTCAGAACTGTTCTGATCTTTTTAATACTCCTTCACAACTGTCTGGTGCCTTCAACAGCGGACTGCCAAATAGTTGTCATCCATCTTACAATATTTCATTTAACACAGACTGACCATACTCTGCCAGACTATGGTCTTCTTCTCCTGTACCGCCGCTGATTCCAAGGCCACCGATAATTGTATTTCCGGACTTCAGCGGAATACCGCCGCCGAAAATAACGATTTTTCCACCATCCAGCTTGTCAACGCCATAAAAGGTTCCTCCGGGCTGTGCGATCTTCGAAAGTTCCATTGTAGACATCTTCACTGCCACTGCAGTATAGGCTTTCTTCATTGCCACATCGAAGCTTACAAGGAATGCTCCATCCATCACATGGACCGCAACCGGATTTCCTTCCGGATTGCAGACCGCGATTACCGCACGCTGCCCTCTGCGCACAGCTTCCTGCTCCAGTCTCCCGATCAGTTTCTTTGCTGTATCCAATGTTATCCTGCTCTGAATTCCCATTCGTTTAAGGACCTCCTGGATAACGGCTTCATTGATATCTGCCGTCTTTTTTAATATATCCGTATTACTGTCAGACGGTTCCGGCAATGCATCTGTATTATTATCAGACGGTTTCGCCAATGCACCCGCATGATTATCAGACAGTTCCACTGAAAGATCAGAGTAATACTCTATATATCTCGCCAAAATATACAGATAATCCGAAAGGCGGTTAAGAAATCTCTTACTCTCTGTATCTGCCCCAAACTTCACACTGACCTGTGCAAGGCAGCGCTCTGTTCTTCTGGCAACAGTACGTGCAATATCTATCTCTGCAGCCAGTCGGCTCTTTCCTGTAAGCTTCTCAGGAACAGGCTTTTCGCACAGCGCTTCCAGTTTATCTGTTTCCGCCTCCAGCACTGCCGTTTCTTTTTCACTGACTTTGCAGTCACGATCATATGGGTTACTGACTCCCGCTGCAATCAGATCAAGATTCTTTTGAATACGTTCAAGAAGCTGAAGTATCTCTGACTGATGGAGCATACTTTTTACAAGGTCAATATGACTATTCAGTTCATCAGCCTCACCCATAAGGCGGATACGGTCATCAGACTTGGAAATATTACCGGCATGAGCCATATCTGTAATTCCTCTGTCTCCTCTTTTTGTATAAATACTCATCTCTTCTCCATCTCCTGTATCTGATTTCAGCGGCAGTCAGCATCTGCCGGAAATTATTGTCTTCATTTTCAGAATGACCATAATTTCGTATAAATCTTTATAATATCTTCTTTAGTCGGAACTCTCGGATTATTTACTGTGCAGGCATCTGCAAGTGCTGCGTCTGCCATCTTGTCAATTGCTGCAAAATATTCTTCCGGTGCAATTGTTCCCAGTTCCTGAATCGTCAGCGGAATATTCATCTCTTTTTGCATAAACTGGATCCAGTTTACCAGAGAACGGACTGTCATCACTTTATTATAATTGCTCAGTCCGAGAATGTGCGCAACATTGGCATATCGCTTTACAGCCGGAAGATACTCTTTCTGGCTCTTGCTGTGCTTATTGATATCAGAATTAAATTCTACGATATGCGGAAGCAGCATAGCATTTGCCCTTCCATGCGGAATATGGAACATTGCTCCCAGCTGATGAGCCATGCTGTGAGTGATTCCAAGACCTGCTGTATTAAAGGATAAACCAGCCAGACAGGAAGCTACATGCATTTTTTTACGCGCATGCATATCACTGCCGTCCAGATATGCTCTCAGCAGAAATACCCCGCAAATTTCAATGGCTTTCTCCGCAAGTGCAGAAGAGAATTCATTATGCGCAGTGCTTACGTATGATTCCAGCGCATGTGTAAACACGTCCATACCAGTATCCGCTGTAATGGCCGGCGGAACACTCTTTACAAGCTCTGCATCCAGAATTGCTTCATCTGCTGTAAGGCTCTCTGAGATCAGCGGATATTTTACATGTGCTGCAGTATCGTTTACTACTGCAAAAGAAGTAACTTCTGATCCGGTACCACTTGTAGTCGGAATTGCGATCAGACCTACTTTTCCGTAATTGTTGATCTTCAGTGCAAATTCTCTGATTGCCTTGGAAGAATCAATCGCAGAACCACCACCGACTGCAACAACTGCTTCCGGCTGATATTCTAGGAACTTCTTTACCCCTTCTGCAATCTTGTCCACAGGTGCATCCGGCACAACGTCATGGAAAATATCGTATTCAATACCTGCACTGTTTAAAGGAGCAGTGATCAGATCGATCATTTTACTTTGTACCACAAATGGATCTGTTATAATGAGAACCCTTTTATACGGGATCTCTTTTAATCTGTCTAACGCGTTATCCCCAAAATGGATCGCGGTTTTCATCTCAAAAGTATTCATTGTATCATACTCCTATTTTCTTTGTCAGACAGGATATAAGCATTTTACATTAAATTTCTCAAAGTGCTTCTTCCAGCGTTCTGTCGGTTCTTTGTCCGTCACTATAATATCTACTTCTTTCATGCTTCCAGCTACGGAAAACGCTGTCTGATCAAATTTAGAACTGTCAACAACCAGAATTTTCTTTCGTCCGGAACCGATCATCGCTCTCTTGGTAGAGCCAAAAGCTTCCTGCGATTCCATAATCCCCCATTCCAGATCCAGCGCCTTACACGAAAAGATAACCTTATCTACATAATAAGAACGTATGGATTCGTCTGTCTTTGATCCAAGAAAAGCCAGATATCCTTCTTTCATTACGCCTCCGGTGGAGATAATGTTCCACCCGGATACATCAGCTAACTCCAGAAGTATTTCCATGGAATTGGTAATTACGGTAAGACGTTCTTTTTCCTTTAATGCTTTCGCCACAAAAACTGCCGTAGTACTCGCATCCAGGAAAATATGATCTCCGTCTTTCACAAGGGAAGCTGCAAGTTCAGCCATTTTCTGCTTTCCTGTAACATTCTGGTTCTTACGTACATTGAAAGGCAAATCAATGCTTACATCCTCATTGATCACAGCACCGCCATAACTTTTTATCGCAAGTCCTTCCTTTTCAAGTTTATCCAGATCACGGCGTATGGTTTCTTCAGAGACGTCATAAAGCTGGCTCAGCTCGCTGACCACCACCCGCTTTTCTGCCTGTAATTTTTCGAGAATCAGATTTCTTCTCTCCAGTGCAAGCATATCTTTGCCCCCTTTTTTTGAGAAATTTTTTATGAGTGTCAGGGTCAGAAACTTCTTACCCCTGATATTATAAAATACTGTCGATCATTCTTCTGTCAGGATGTGCGATAACGGAAGAATCCAGGTACATACCCTTGGCAGCTACAAGTTCTTTTGCCCTGTCAATGGAAGCCTCTACCGCAGAAACTTCACCGGTGATCATCATATATGATTTTCCGCACATACCTTTGGCAATACGAAGTTCTATCAGATCTACGATCGCAGTCTTAGCTGCCTGGTCTGCTGCTTCGATAATGGAAGCTGCATCATAAGTTTCAAGAATTCCCAGCGCACTGATATCTTCTACCTGAGTAGTTCCGTAAATTGCCGGGAAAATGGATTCATGCGGATTGCCCAGCACAAAGCTGTCAATGCATTTATCCTCATATGTAGTTACTGCCGTATCAACGGCGGCCTTTACCGCACTTAAGTCACCGGTAATAATTGCAATATATTTACCAGGACATACGGTCTGTGCCTCGACGATCTCTACCTCAGATGTTTTTACCATAGCATCTGCTGCAGTAACGCCTGTAGATGTGGTTTTAAATTCAATCATTCCGATTGCTTTACTCATTTTGTGCACGTCCTTTCTACTTTACTGCAATAATAATGTAACGGTCTGTTACTTCTGTTACTTTACCGCTGACAGAAGCATGAATACCAACGCTTAAGCCCTGTGCCGGCTGTGCGATCATCTGCCCTCTTGTTACCTCATCACCGGCTTTGACCACTGCCTGTGCAGGTGCTCCGATGTGCTGGCTCAATAATATCCTTACTTTCTTAACCTGTACAAGTTCTTCTTTCAGAGGAGCATCCTTGTCATATCTCGTAAGACCAAGTCGCGCCATCAGACGTTCTTCCGGAACCTTACGGTATTCTCTGGATTCCTGTACCGGTTTCGGCTGTACACCCTGCGGAGGACGGATACCTGCTTTTCTCAGACCGCCCTTCATATCTGCGAGAAGACTTCTCGGTGCAAGACTCTGCGGACATGAGTACATCTCACATACACCGCAGGAACTGCAGAAGGAAGCATCTATATATGGATTCAGGTCTCTGAAATCATTATTTGATGCAGCTCTCATAAATTTCGCCGGATCGATCGGATGTCCCAGATTATGTCTCGGACATAAATCTGTACAGGTATTGCACTGGCAGCAGATAGATGCTGCACGTTTTAAATCTATGGAAGAAGTCCGCTGCTTCTTCGCTACAATAAGATGGTCTTTTGGAAGGACCAAAATCGCATTTGTTGTCTTTGTCACCGGATCTGAACCATTTCCGATACGCCCCATCATCGGGCCGCCTACGAAATAGACAGGATCCTTCACTGTTGTGCTGCCTGCCTGTGCTACCACTTCCTCCAGAGTACATCCCAGGGGAACTCTCACTGTAACAGGATCACTTACTTCTGCAACAACAGATACATATTTGTCTGTAACCGGCTGCTTCTCTTCCACAGCACGATATATATTGTATACAGTTTCAACGTTAAATACGGCTACTCCCTGCTCGATCGGCAGTCCTCCCGGCCGTACTACTCTTCCGGTTGCCTCATAAATAAGTACAACCTCATCTCCCATCGGATAAACTTCGTCCAGAAGATGCAGCCTCATGCCAGGAAATTCTTCAATATGCTGATTTAATGCATGAATTGTCTGTACATAAGACTTCTTAATTCCAATAATTGCTTCAGAAGCACCAACCGTCTCCTGGATCATATGGAATGTTTTCATAATTTCATATGCGTGTTTTTCCAATAACTGTCTGTGTAATTTCAGTAATGGTTCACACTCTGCACAGTTCATAAGAATGGTATTAGCCTTGTCTGTAAGCTTCATATAAGTAGGAAATCCGGCTCCACCGGCACCTACCACACCATTCTGCTGTATAATATCCTGTAATTCTTTGATTTCCATGGCGTTACTCCAATCCTGCACCGTCATCAATAATACCGACAATTGTGGCATCTACCGGTGCTGTTTCTACGCCGCAGCCTATTCTTGCTGCGCTTCCCTGTGCCACCAATACATATTCACCAACTCCGGCTCCGATCATATCGATTGCAACCAGCTGGCTCAGGTCGCCTTTCATATGATGCACAGGCTCGATAATCATAAATTTACTTCCAATCAACTTCTCACTCTTTCGTGTGGATACCACACTTCCTACAACTTTGCCTACGATCATATGAGCCTCCAAATTATTTCTGATAATAATATTGGGGGCAAATACTTCTGCCCCCAATTAACGCTTAAGGGTTTCTGTTCAAAAACCTTATCGTGCAGGCACGAACGGCTTTTTGACCTTTGGCCCCCGATATTATTTAATTATTGTTACGGTAGTGCCTGTAGCAATCTTTGCTGCATTTGCTTCATCTGTATCAATATGCATTTCCAGTGTAAAGCTGTCGTCTACACGAATCTTGACCTGATTGAAGATGGTTCCTCTCTCATTATCTGCCTTTACTGATACGATATCGCCGTCCTTCACACCTGCAGCCTGTGCATCTTTCGGAGACATATGTATATGGCGCATTGCCACGATACATCCCTCTTTCAGATAAACTGCTCCTTTTGGACCTACGATTGCGATTGGTGCACTTCCTGCAACGTCTCCGGATTCGCGAACCGGAACATTCATTCCAAGCTTAATGGCATCTGTCGCAGATACCTCAACCTGTGAAGCTTTACGCACCGGTCCAAGGATTCTTACATTCTCAATGGCACGAAGTTTCAGTCCCACAATGGTAACTGTTTCATTAGAAGCAAACTGACCTCCCATCAGCTCTTTCTTCTTCGTAAGCTGATATCCGGGTCCGAACAATGCTTCTACATGTTCCTGTGTCAGGTGAATGTGTCTTGCGGAAACCCCGATGGGAACCATGAATCCATCGCCTTTTTTTTCATTCTGATTGATTGCCTGAATGACCATTCTGGTAATCAGTTCAATATTATTAGATTCCAAGAATACACCTGCTTTCTGTCAAATATGACGGATTATAACCATCCGGCAGTCTGCTGTGCAGATACCGGACAGTTACGATGGATTACTATTTTAATACAGGCAGGATTTTCTCTACATCTGTATGTGGTCTTGGGATTACGTGTGTAGCAACTAATTCACCAAGTCTGGATGCTGCTGCGCTTCCGCTTTCTACTGCTGATTTAACAGCTCCTACATCTCCACGTACCATAACTGTTACAAGTCCGGATCCGATCTTCTCTGTTCCTACTAATGCTACGTTAGCAGCCTTGCACATCTGGTCTGCTGCTTCGATTGCTGCTGTAAGTCCTCTGGTTTCTACCATTCCTAATGCTTCCTGTGTCATAACTTTCTCCTCCTTATGAGATACTGTTTCCTTTATCTGTTCTTTCTGGGATTCTGTTTTATTTGCTGTTTCTGCCGCCGTATCTGCCGTCTGAGCTTTTACTTCCGGTTTTGAAGAAGTTTTTGCTTTCGTTCTTCTTGGAGCGGCTGCCTTTTTAGGGGCATTTTTATCTGCTTCCGGTTTCTTCTCTTCAGCCATTATTCATCCCCCTGATTGTTCTTCCAGCGACTTGCACTCAATTCCACCATTCTAACGATTTCTTCGTGGGGACGTGCAATTACTGCATAACTTACCGGTTTCTTGATCGCACCTGTCGCTGCTGCATTTACTGCTTCTGTAACGGCAGATACATCGCCTTCAACTATAATAGTAACCAGTCGTCCGCCCAGCTTACGTTCCCATGACGCCAGCTCAACGTCTGCAGTTTTGCACATGATGTCCAGTGCATCGATTGCTGCAACGACACCAGTGATTTCTATAAATCCATATGATTTACTCATGAGCGAACTCCTTTTTTATACTTCTCAATCTGCTGGTCAGATGCTTGGAAGGATTTTCTCTACGTCTGTATGAGGTCTCGGAATTACATGAGTAGCAACTAATTCGCCAAGTCTGGATGCTGCTGCGCTTCCGCTTTCTACTGCTGCCTTAACAGCTCCTACGTCTCCGCGTACCATAACTGTTACAAGTCCGGATCCGATCTTCTCTGTTCCTACTAATGCTACTTCAGCTGCTTTTGTCATTGCATCAGCTGCTTCAATTGCTGCTGTAAGTCCTCTGGTTTCTACCATTCCTAATGCTTCCTGTGCCATTTCTGCTTCCTCCTGAATCTACAAATAAATATCTGATTATATTTTAACTGATGCCCAATGGATATGCAACTGCTAATCCTTATCCAAGGCGCTGATCTTCAGCATTTTTTCCGTTCCCTCTTCCGGGTTCGGGATCACATAATGCTGTACCACACCAGTCATTCTGTTTGCAACTTCCATGCCTGCTTCCACAGCCGCTGTAACATCAGTTACACTTCCTCTGAATTTAATGCAGACAAGGAGCGGTACCGGCAGGCTGTCAGCATTGGCTGGTTTGTTTTTATCAAAAACCTCCAGGCGGACATTTGCTGCCTTGCATCCGGCATCGCCTGCTACAAAGGCTGTCGCCAGCCCGAATACCTCTAAAATTCCTACAGCTTCTGCCATTTCTTTTCTCCTCTATTGCCAGGCTTATTATTTGTTGCTACTGTTCACTCCGTTCACAGCAATACTCTTTGCGGGATATTACCGGTGAACAGTAACTATTTGTTTACAACTGCGATCTTAAGTCCTGTCATTGCCAGGTTTGTCTGAAGAGCTTCATTGATCTGCTCTAACGGGAACTTATCTGTGATCAGTTCAGACATCGGAAGACCAATTGCTTTTGCTCTCTTAAGGAAATCAAAGGTTGTTACATAATCTCTCAGAGTATATACCCAGGAACCAACCAGGTTGATCTCTTTGGAGCAGAGGTCAAAGTGCGGATTAATTGTAGCATCTCCACCATTGATGAAGAAGCCAAGTTCACAAAGACCACCACCATTGCGGATAAATTTATAAATGTTTGCATGAGCTTTCGGGTTTCCTGTGCACTGGAATGCGAAATCTGCAAGATGTCCGCCCTGAGCTTCTTTTACAGCTTCTGTCAGTGCTTCGATTCCCTTAAAGTTCATGAAGTTAACGCTTGTGTCTGCACCCATTCTCTTGGCAAACTCAAGACGTTTTTCATTTCCGTCTACTGCGCAGATATGTTCAATACCCATAGTACGGAGTACTGCGATGCAGATCAGTCCGATCGGTCCACAGCCCTGAACAACTACTCTGCTGTTGAAACGAAGGATTCCTGTTGTTTTTGCTCTCTCTACTGCATGTACAAGCACTGCACATGGCTCAATGAGAATTCGGGAATCCAGATCCAGATCACTTACATTAAAGAATGTAGTTCCGAAGTTTCCGCCTCTTAAGAAAATGTAATCAGAGAACCATCCGTTGAGATGTACATCATCGTCAGGAAGAAGTCCGTATACATCAGCTCCGCCTACGTTCTTCTTGTTCAGGTCAAACATTGTAATATCAGGATCATCCTTGAAGATCATGCAGGTAACAACTTTGTCTCCAACCTTTACAGGTTTTCCTGCTGTGTCAACTTTAACATTCTTACCCATTGCCACGATCTCACCTGTACCTTCATGTCCAAGTGCTACCGGGATCAGGTTAAACGGATCTCTCTTAAATTCGTGTGCATCTGTACCGCATACGCCGCATCCTTCAACTTTAACCAGGATATCATCATCTCCGATTGGCGGGATTGGATATTCTTTGATGTCAAAATGCTCTTTCTCAGTTAATACAGCTACTCTGGCTGTCTTCGGGATTCCAGTTGATGCTGCCGGTGCAGAAGCTGCTGCCGGTGCATTTCCTGTCATGCCGGAGAGAACCTGTTTCACGATTTCTTCTATATTTACATTATTCATGTCCATGTTCTTTCTCTCCTTATATCAATTCTTATCGAATACAGAGACTGTCTGCCATTACGCAGCGTCTTCTCTTGGTGAATGTGCTTGCGCATGTAAGGCCTTCACCTGTACGGCTTGCAATGGTAAATGTACAGTAGCCTTCACCGCCAAATCCCAAAGCTGCATAAGACGGTGCATTCTTAACAAGAATTGCTGTATCAATTGCTTTCGCATATTTTGTGATATTATCAATATTCTTTGAATGAATATGTGCGGAATGACGATTGCCATGTTCTAACCAGACTGCCTGCTCTACTGCATCATCAAAATCTCTTGCTCTTACAACACCGAGGATCGGCATCATCAGCTCAGTAGTGATCAGAGGGTGTTCCTTTGGCCCCTCAAATACGATACAGCGGATATTTGCAGGTACATTTACTCCGATCATGGAAAGGAGTGTTCTTGCATCCCGGCCTACGCATTTACGGTTCAGCTTTCCGCCTGCCAGAACAACTTCTGTAAGTTTGTCCTGCTCTTCCTTAGAAGCAAGATAGCAGTCATTCTCAGTTACAAGATAGTGCATCAGCTCATCTACGATAGAGGAAACTGCTACGATCTCTTTCTCGGCAATACATGGAAGATTATTATCAAATGTACATCCGTTTACAATATCTGTGGCTGCTTTGCGGACATCAGCGGTTTCATCAACCAGTGCCGGAGGATTTCCGGCGCCTGCTCCGATACCACGTTTTCCGGAAGAAAGAACTGCAGTTACAACTCCAGGTCCGCCGGTTGCAGCGATAAGCGGGATGTCTTTATGTTTCATCATCACATTGCTTGTCTCAAGTGTAGGTTTCTCTACAGTAACTGCAATGTTGTCAGGACCACCGCACTCTAATGATGCTTCATTTAAAAGATTGATTGCATAAATGGAAGTTTTGATCGCTGCAGGATGAGGATTGAATACAACTGTATTTCCTCCTGCAAGCATTCCCATTGTATTACATAAAATTGTTTCACTTGGGTTGGTACATGGAGTGATCGCACCGATCACACCAAAAGGTCCCATCTCGATAAGGGTTAATCCTCTGTCTCCGGACCATGCAGTTGTTGTAATAACTTCTGTTCCGGGAGTCTTGTCAGCTACAAGATGATGTTTGAGGATCTTGTCCCCAACATTTCCCATACCTGTTTCCTCCACGCCCATACGAGCCATTACTTCTGCGTTTTCTTTTATTTTCTTACGGATGCAGGTAATTATTTTTTCTCTCTGATCCATGGACATCTTCTTTACGATAAGCTGTGATTTCTTCGCTGCTTCGATCGCATCATTCATTTCTTTGAAAATACCATGTTTACCAGTCGGAGCGTCTGCAATCTGCATTTTTGCCATTACTTCCTGTACAATTTCCTGTACCATATTCTCATTAATTGGCATGAGACTGTCCTCCTTGATTATCGGTCATCTATACTCTTATTTCATTCCTAACTGAGCCATTACCTGTTTTGTGATCTCAGCAACTAATTCAGCTTCAGATTTGTCTGCTGTTCCTGCTTCCGGCTGGGAATCTCCGCCGCCTACGAAATCATACTGATATCCAGGGAATTTCTTGAATTCGCCGTCATGACATGCGCCGCCGCAGTTATGGCAGTTATGGCCATCTTTATTCAGGCAGAGGTTTGCAGGATGCTTGCCTGCCATACCGAATTTACGGCGGATTTCATACAGTTTCTTAATGTTCTTCTCATCAAATTCCTTAGGTCCGCCAAGAACTTTTGACTGATACAGAAGCTGTGCGTAGAACTCAACAGATTCCATTTTCATGTAAGCTGCGTTTAAGTCTGTGCTCCATGTCAGTGCTCCATGGTTCTCAAGAAGAACTGCATCGAAATATGGAAGGTATTTCTCAAGATTATCCGGAATCTCCATTGTAGATGGTGTACCGTATTCAGCGATCGGAACGCATCCAAGTGAGATAACTGCTTCAGGCATGATCGGCTGTGTCAGCGGAATACCTGCAATTGCAAAAGATGTTGCATAAATCGGATGAGCATGCACAACAGAACCTACGTCCGGTCTCTTCTCATAAACTCTCATATGCATTTTGATTTCAGAGGATGGTTTGAATCCCGGGTTAGCCTGGATCACATTTCCTTCTCTGTCTACTTTACAGATATACTCCGGTGTCATAAAACCTTTAGATACACCTGTAGGTGTGCAAAGAAATTCGTTGTCGTTCAGTTTTACAGAGATGTTACCATCGTTTGCAGCTACCATGTTGCGGCTGTAGATTCTTCTTCCGATGTCGCAGATCTGTTTTTTGATTTCATATTCGTTTACCATGCTCATTTTCCTCCTTAAGGCATTGATATAGTTTTTGACGTTTCTACCTGTGATTTTACACTATCGGTCATAAAAAGTCAATACATTTCCGTTGTTTTGTGTTGTTTTTACAGGTTTTATTGTGTTGTTTTTGTTTGTTTTTTCTTTTTTTATTCCAATAATCGTATCAGATGCAAAAAAATGCCTCATCCACCGATCTGACAGTCCAGACCGCAGACCGCATGTACTGCCTTTTTTAATGTTTCCATATGTTCTTTGGACGGTGGTTCCACATTTCCCATCAGATATGGTCTGCCAAGTCCCTCATATTTATCCTGTCCTAGTCTGTGATACGGAAGAAGATGAATCTTGTCCACTCCGGGAAGTGTGTCTGCAAACCTTGCAATCCCCTGGATTTCCTCCACTGTATCATTAAATGTGGGTATCACCGGTACACGGATTACCAGCCTGGTTTTACCGGAAAGCGCCACTTTTCTGGCATTTTCCATCATCAATTCATTGGAACGTCCTGTAAATTCTTTATGTTTCGCAGGATTTGTATGTTTAATATCCATTAAATAAGTATCCAGATACGGTAAGATTGTCTCAATCGTCTCCCATTTTGCACATGCCATACTCTCGATCGCAGTAGAAATCCCTCTCTCTTTGGCAGCTCTCAGAAGTGCTCCTGCAAATTCCGGCTGACAGAGACATTCTCCGCCGGAAAGAGTCATACCTCCGCCCGAACGGTAATAGTATACCCTGTCTTTCTCAACTTCTTCAATCATCTCCCTGACTGTCACATCACGTCCGATGACCTTGTCTTCTCCCTGCACTTTCATTGTCTGGATTTTATATTCCTGAGATTCCGGATTACAGCACCATTTGCACCGCAGGACACAACCTTTCAGAAATACGATCGTCCTTATACCCGGTCCATCATGAATAGAATATTTCTGGACATCAAACACTCTGCCCTTTGTATCCAAATAGTCCATGCTTTTCCTTTCTTATTCTGTTATCCATACATCCTCTGCCTGTCACTTTTACTTTCTGCAAAAAACGTCTGGATCAGAAGCCCTGTTCTGTACGACGGATGATGTCATCCTGAAGGGAACGGGAAAGTGTCGTAAACAGTGCACTGTAGCCTGCCACGCGTACTACCAGATGTTTATATTTCTCAGGATGTTCCTGTGCATCCAGCAATGTCTGCCTGTCAACTACATTAAACTGCATGTGCATTCCCTTCTGGTCAAAGTATCCGCGGATCAGTGCAACGAATTTCTCCAGTCCCTCTCTTCCTGAAAGTGCGGATGGGTGAAATTTCTGATTAAAGAGTGTTCCGTTGGATACAATAAAATGATCCAGTCTGGATACGGAAGTTGCCGCTGCCGTAGGTCCCTTTACATCCTTGCCCGCAGATGGCGAAACGCCGTCTGCAACAGGTGTGTGTGCATATCTTCCATCCGGCGTCGCTCCTGTCTGTCCGCCCAGCGGTACATTTGCAGATACTGGATACAGACCTGCCTGGAACTTTCCGCCTCTTGGATTGTTATACTTCTGAAGCGGTTTGGAATATGTATAGGCAACTTCTCTTGCAAAATAATCAACTTCCGGAATATCATTTCCAAATTTCGGAACTTCATCAATCATATCGTGGATTTCTTTGAATCTCTGTGTCTTCTGTTCACCCGGTTTCATTCCCATGAAAGTTTTCAGAAGTCCTTCTGCAGTGGAAGCATCCACATTTCTGCCTGCTTTCTGCATTGCCTTCATGATCATCTCTGTCATATCACCGGCGGACTGCGCATCCAGTCCTTTATCATAGTTCCATGCAAGAGCTTCCTTAAGTTCTTTCATAGATACTTTCTTATCCTCATAGACCAGTTTGCGGATTGCAAAAAGTCCATCTGCCATATTGGCGATTCCAAATCCCTGAGGACCTGTAAAGTTGTAAACAGCTCCACCTTCCTGGACAGACTTGCCTTCTTTCAGACAGTCATCTATCATACAGGAAAGGAATGGTAACGGACAGCGTTCCGCATGAGCTACATCAATAGCATTATCTGCATTCACCAGCAGGGAAATGCAGTATTCCATCTGTTTCTTATATGCGTCAAAGAATTCATCAAAGGTCTTCATCTGAGTGACATCGCCGGTAGGGATTCCCACCATCTCACCTTTATCCATACCATTCGAAAAAACAAGTTCCAGAGGTCTGCACATATTAAAGAATGCGGCATCATGCCACCCTTCTGTCTTACCGGCTTTCTGCGGTTCCACACATCCGATGATATTGTACTCTCTGGCATCCTCCAGAGATAAGCCTCTGTTCTGCAGTGCCGGAATAATCACCTCATCATTGTAATATGCAGGAAGTCCGATTCCTGTTCTCGTAAGCTCGGCTGCCTTTATCAGGAATTCATGCGGAGAACCATTCCATACTCTCACAGAAAGTGATGGAGCCGGAAGATGCACATGCATAGATGCCTGAATACACATAACAGAAAGATCGTTAGTTACATCCTCTCCCTCTTTATTCTGACCACCTGCGATCAGATTCTGGAAAAGGCTGTATCCTGCAAATCCTTCCGCTGAAGCCGCATCACGACATTTATTCAGGTCATTTAATTTAACCCAGATGCAATCCATCAATTCCTGTGCGAACTCTCGGGTAATAGTTCCTGCTTCCATATCCTTCTTATAATATGGATACATATACTGATCAAAGCGCCCCGGTGAAATAGAATGTCCACTGGATTCCATCTGAAGAAGCTGCTGTACAAACCAGAATGACTGACATGCCTCATAGAAATTCTGTGCACCCTTTGCCGGTACCCTGCTGCAGTTCTCTGCGATAACAAAAAGTTCCTGTTTTCTTACCGGATCACTTGTCTGTGCCGCCATTTCCTGCGCAAGTTTTGCATATCTGCCTGCATAATCGATCACCGCCTTACAGCTTAAAATCACTGCCTCAAGGAAGTGAGACTTTCTTGCATAATTACCGTCACCGACACTGCATCCATCCAGCTCTTTCTGAGCCTTCTCCATGATTCCCTCAAAACCGGTTTCCAGTACTTCCCAGTATTTAACTGTTACATGTCCTACACCATTGTAAAAATAGTTCCCAGGTGTAAAAATATTGTGTTCAATTGCCTTGATTGCTTCCGGTGCCATATAGGAAGTTGCAAGTTCACTGGTTGTTTTCCCTTTCCAGTACTTATCTGCCTCCTTAAGTTCGGCTTTGGTCTCCTCAGCAATCTCAAAAGGATCCGCAGTTCTGGTCGCAACTGTATCCAGTTCAGCTTCCAGCCACTCATAAGAGAACTCCGGAAATGTCTGACACCCCCTCGGCGCAATCGTACTGCTTCCGACAATCAGTTCATTGTCACGGATAATGATCGGAATATTATGAAGAATATGCGCAAAAGCCTTTGCTCTGCGTGTGATGATCGGTTCTCCTTCTGTTTCCTTATAAGATTCTGTGATCAGCTTTGCTCTGGCTGATTCGATCACCGGCATATGTTCATACAATGCATCTACCAGTTTCTGAATTCTGGGAGACTTGGGAATATCTGATGTTTGAAATTTTTCCATGTTACTCCTTTCTCATGAATAAAAGCTGCACCCATACCAGACCCCAATACATTCCGGTATCATTCTGACAGCAATATCCTCCATGTTTTCATATAGATTCATTATACCTTATGGCTATCGCGAAGTCAACATAAATCAACATGTATATTCTGAACTTTTATGTTGTTTTTTATTTGTTTTTTCTTCCGTTCTGGTTGTTTTTGTTTTGTTTTTATGATTGACATTTCATTTTTCTTCAGACACGTTAAAAGCAGCATATCAGGTTATGATCCATAACTCTGATATGCTGCTTTTTAATATCGTATATTGTTTTTTCTGCATCGGATGACTTTAATGAGAATGCTTTTCCATCGCTGCACTCCCATATATTCATATACACTTAACTATTGTTTCCTGTTCTCTTTTTGTTCTCTGGCTTCTCTTACTTTCTCCCTCTGTTTCGTCAGATCGTAATAATCATCTGTAAGAACTCCATGTTTTCGCATCATATCAAACACAGTCTGCTGAGCAGGTGTCATCTTCATGCCAATAGAATTATTATAATCCGTAAGAACGCATCCTGTTTTCTCAATCAGCCAGAACAGCGGAGAATCATCATCCGGGATCATTTTCCAGATTTCGTTCTCTGTCCATGGAAGCAATTCCATCATTCCATGAAGATGTCCTCTGGGTATTCTTACGTAATCGCCGTCCGGCTTGATCAGACCGTCAGAAAAGTTCTCATCCTTAATTTTCATCTCATTTAACAGTTCTTCTGTTATCTTCATCCTCTTTTCCTCACCCTCGAGTATTGCTTTTTTCTATTATACGTTTCCCGCCAGAGTTACGCAAGTAAAAAGTCTGAATAGCCTCTTTCCTCAATATATCACGTTCTATAAAATTCCATCTTGATTAAATTGCAAAAAAATTGTAGACTATATATGCACACACATTATTAGTTTTTGTTAATTAAGACTGATTTGAGGTTTCCTCATAACGTCTCAATTATACACACACATTTTCTAAAAAGAGCAGCTGCATCATCCGATGCGCTGCTCTTTTAGTTCCACTGTTTATTTTGTAACTGTTCTCTGCCGTCGACGGCATTCTTTAATGATTTTAACTCTTACTTTTTCTTCTTCAGGAAATAAATAAGTAAAATTATAATAACAATAATCCCGATACCACTAATCCAGATTACAGGATTCTTCATTCCTGAATCTGCTTTTACATTCTTTCCTGATGTTTTCTGACTCTGCTTATCATCGGATTCCTTGTCTTCTGTCGAAGCAGGCTTCTCTGTTTCTTCCGGTGCTGGCGTTGCTTCTTCTGTAGGTGTTGCCTCCGGTGTCGGTGTTGCTTCTTCTGTAGGTGTTGCCTCCGGTGTCGGTGTCACTTTTTCTGTAGGTGTTACCTCTGGTGTTGGTGTGGCTTTCGGAGTTGGAGTTGCTTCCGGTGTTGGTGTAACAGCAGCCACCGGAACATTTCCTGATGTGCCTGTAGCCTCCGGTGCATCTGCGGATACATTTTCATTTACGTAATCTGTATCACGATCAAGATTCAACCATCCCTGTGTCACACCATCTGTGTCTGTTTTCCCCCAGTTTGTTCCGTCTTCTCCCTGAACATACTGAAAAATATGTACAGTTGTCCCATCTGCGATTCCCTCTGTTCCTGAAACCTGATCAAATTTCTCTCCAGGTCCGTTATAAACCGATACGTTTCCATCGTTTCCATGAACCTTTACTTCGAAATCCGCATCTTTGCCTCCGAAAGTACGATATTCCTCACTGGCAGCTTCTTCTCTGGAAGCTGGATCCAGATCATCCATAGGAACATATCCGTTCATTCCATGGTACTGTGTATATGCCCATTTTTTATTGTCTGCTCCATTCTTCTCACCCAGAACGTGAATGGCAGTTCCATTTGGAATCTTGCTGTCATTCAGTTTAACACTCTGAGTGTCTGCTTCATCATAAATATCTACCCCGCCCTGTGTACTCTGTACGATCATATAATAATCTGTTACATAATCCGGATTCTGACCCTTTCCGTCATCCGCATAAACAGAAACCACTGTCAGAATAAAGCACAGTACCATTGCTATTACTGTTCCAAACCTTCTCTTCATAATCTCTTTCCTTCATTTCCTATTTTCTTTTTACAGCAGATGAACTTTTATATTTGCTGTATGTATTTCCATATGGCTCTTTAACATATGCTTTTACCGCATAATAGTATGATACACCTTTTTGTGCTTTTTTGTCCAGATAAGAAGAACTATTTCCATTGGAAATTTTCTTTATCAATTGATAGGAACCACCTTTTTTCTTTCTGTAAATATAATAGCCGTCACATTTTTTCTGAGGCTTCCACCGGATACGGATTCCATTTTTCTCAGATTTCACAGAAGTAACCTTCTGCACTGCAGGTGCTGCTTTAATCACATCGCCGGTTTTATATTTACCTGAATATCTTTTTCCGGATGCTTCATAATATGCTTTTACTGTATAACGGTATGATGCATTAGCCGTAACCTTACTATCTTTATATTTTAATTCCGATGTCCCGACATCTGCAATTTTGGACCACTTCCCACCTGCTGCAGGTTTTCTGTACACATAATATCCTGTAGCTCCGGAAACTTTTTTCCATGAAATAAGGTTATATCCGGAATTATATGCCTTCACCTGAAATACCGGTGTATCCGGCACCCATGACTGATTCAGGGTCCTTGTATGTGCCTTGATCCTTGCCGTCCAGTTTTTCGTCTTTCCATCTGTCCACCTGGCCGTTTCCGATGCACTCTTATAGAATGTCTGCCCTGTTTCTATCCCCGCCGTACAGGTAAACCAGTTCCCATAACTGGACTTTGCTTCCACTCCAAAGCTGATTTTGTCAATCCCACTGTTTGTGATCACAACAGAATATCTGCTTCCCTGTTTCAAAACCACCTCTGGTACACTGATAGTCTGTACACCTGCGATTGGCTGTTCAAACTCATATGGAGCAGCATATGCAGCGGTCCCGCTTTCCGGGTCATATGGATCTGTCAGATCGGTGTATATCTGAATTTTGTAACAGGCATTGTCACTGTTTGTAACAAGATTAACCTCCCCCAGGACTTCTGCTTTTCCCTTTCCTGCAGTTGTCTCATAAACTGCTGCTACTGACTGTCCCGCCTGTATCGGAATCACTGAAAGTGCTGAAGAACCATCATAAAAATAATTATTCCTGTACTTTTGATCCGAAGCAGCCACTGCCTCTGCACTTACAAGTTTACTGATATTGGGATCCTGATAAGAAAGATAGTAATATCCTCCGTCTCCTTTCTTCTCCCCCCAACTGTTTTTGATGATCCACGCACCATCAGATGTTACATTGGAAACAGGAAGAAAATTATCCTTTGAATACGTATCATCCCATCCGACCACTGTCACAATATGATTAATTACAGTCGAATTTGATTTTCCAACAGGATAACAATATGCAGCTGTGTCCGGATTTACATAACTTTCCTTCATATAAAGCATAATGGATACTGCATGGTCATTCAGTAGCATTTCTTTCATACGTTCCTCACTGTATTTGGAAACAGATGCATTTTTCAGATATGCTGCAGAATTATAAGCCTTACTTTCCGGAATCTGTACAGTCAGATCATTCTGATGCGAAGAATCCGTAGGAAATGGTACATCGGCCTCTGTGGTCATTCCCGACCATGTACTGAGATAAATCGCCGCCAGGTGATCATTACCTCCTATCACGTGATAATTTCCCAGTACATAATTCTTATCATCAGGGGTATTTCCAAGAGGATCATTCTGTCTGTTGGAGAAAAAATATGATAAATGTTCTTCTGACAGATCGTAGACTCCTTTGTTCTGTGCCAGAAGCGAAGTCTCCATGATTGCTGCCATACCAAAAGCCCAGCAGGTTCCAAATGGATTCTGATTCTTTACGGGCGTAACTAATCCTTCCTTTCTGGCATCATAGGAAGATGGAAATGCAGCCTCCCTGTTTCCATATGCAGCATAAACTGATGTCAGATCACTCTCCACTTCAATTCCCGGATCCAAAGGTTTTAAATTTTTAAAGGGTTCCAGTTCTTCCTTTCTTTCCTCTTCTGTCAACGGACGGCCCTTAATATACCGAATTCCGTCTGTACCCTCTTCTGAGTTTTCTCCATCCTGAAACTCCTGTTTTGCATCATCGCTTCCGAACAATTCTGCATCCGATCCCGTATCTGTTCCAAATTCATCTGCCTGTGAACTTTGAAATTCTTTCAGATCTGATGTATTTTCTTCTGTCTCCCTGTTGACTCCGGATCCAAACATTTCCTGACCCGCAGCTGGTACCGATGTACAAACCATTGCATAAGCCAGAAAAACTGACAATGCGCGTATCGCTGTATTTCTTTTTTTCATGTAGTAGTTAACTCCTTTACGTAAATATAATATCATTATATTTTTTATTTTTCAACCATGATCAATGACAAAAACCGTCGGAAAACAGTGAATTTTCCCTGTTTTCCGACGGCTCTATGTAGAAATGCAGAGCTCTGCCGACAAGAAAATGTCGCCAGGAAAAGACGTCAAATGCCTGTGATGCATTTTCTTCTGTGCATGTGAAAAGTGTGGAAAATGTGTGTGAAATGCTTTATATACTAACTCAGAACAGACTTGAAAATCTTACAGACTCTTCTCTTTTGCTATCCTTATTCTAGCAGAACAAGCATTGTATTACAATGAAAATCGTTCTTTCTTATTTGTGCTAATCTGACACATTGTTACTGTTCACTCCGTTCTAAGCAGCAACGCATTCTCCTCTTATTTGCTGATACTTTCCTTTGCTCTTTTCATCATATCAGCCAGTTCCTGGTATTTTCCTGTGACATATCCATAGTTTTTTCGCTTATGCGGAAGCATACAGTTTGTGCAGTCTTTAATTCCCTTTTCCGTATACCGGAAATTCCCACCGCATTTCTCACCCAGGGCATATAGCGGGCAATAACAGAACAGACAGTTAAAATCATCCGGATCTGCATTCTTATGACACGGAAAAAATTCACATTTCTTATGGCTGAAATAAGAATATTCTTTCCCTTCCCAATAAGGTTTCTCCATTGCTACCTCTCCTCTCCTGTTGCAAGTTTTTATCTTTCCAGAATAATTCCGTTTTCTCAGTCTCCATCAATCCCACCCATCAGAGGACGAAATAAAAAAAATACTCTAATAAATTATCAATTTCTCTTCACATAACAAAGCATTGAAAATTCATTACAGTATTTTTCACAGATCATACATTTAAAATTAATAAGAGGGAGCGATGCTACCCCGGGGTAGAAAAAAATCCGTTCATGAGTGCGCGGAGGGAACGAATAAATCCGAAGTAGTATCGCCTGCCATTTAATCATGTATAATTCATAAAGAACAGGCGCATTCCATAAAAAATGTCTGCCTTCAGATAAAAGCAGACAACACTCCGAAGCTGCGGATTCAACGGAGTTGGTTGTTACACTTTACACGGAAGTTTAACCTCGCCATACCAAGCAGGTTTCCTGGCTCCAGGCTCATCGCTCCTCTCTCCTTCTCATGCTATGGCACAATGGACATTCTGAGATTTGCTCCTCTGTTACAGTGACCGGATCGCTCAGGTTTCTCACCTGATTCCCTCTTTCTGTACTGCTCTTTCTCACAGTATCAGCACTTAATATGTTCTGTATGGAATTATACTGTCATTATAATAACACCCTGCAACAAGCTTGTCAACTATTTATCAATATATTTTTCAATATTCCACACCTTCCGGCAGCGGATCCCATTCATTCAGACCAAGACTCTGTCTGAATTTTGCTTCTTCCAGACTCAGCTTTGGAACATCCTCATTCAAAAACGCTCTCAGCTCATCAATCCCCTCTCCGGTCACATTGTTTACCAGAAAAATTCTTTCACATCCTGCATTCAGCATCCACTGACGCACCATTGGAACATTCGCATAAGGAGAATCTATTTTCGTAATGATTCCTATCAGTGGTCTCAGAATAAATGCATTACTGCCATAGCCAAACAAACTGAAAGGTTCATCTGCTGACTGTACCATTGCCACCACATCTGCTTCAAAAGAAAAACAGGCCAGCCCTACGCTGAAATGCTTGGACTCTGCATACTCTCCCGGAGAATCAATGGTATCATCATCCGTATTCGTATACTGCGTTTTTACATAATGAAGTTTTTCGCCTTTTAATGCCTGCGTTAATGAAGTCTTACCTGCTTCACTTCTGCCCATCAGAAATATTTTCTTCATATTTAATGTCTGTCCCTTTCACTTCTCTCAGCTATTCCGGCAGTTACATAAGCACCATCGGTACAGAATAACTGACTTTTCGTATGTTTTAACTTTTGTGAACTGCACAAGTCTTAAAGCCAAGCACCTCTCTAAAAAATTTCACCACTTCTTCCACTGCAGTCTGAACTTCCGTCAGACCTCCCGTAAGAATCAATGATCCGCTGAAGCGATCCATGAAACCAATCTCCACATTTGCACTTTTCACTGCAATATCAGCAGCTACAACCACTGCTTCCCATGGGGTAAAACGAATCATTCCGATTGCTTCTCCTGTGTGGTCTTCTCCCTCATGGACTCCAATATGCAGACCAAGATTCTGATAAATACAGCTCTGTGAAGGATTGATCACATGCGCCAGGCACACTTCCTTTCCCGGAACCCTTACCCTGGTCATACGCAGCTTTTTTCCCTTTAGTTTCTCATAATCCTGGTTATAAAGCTTTTCCAGTAATTCTCTGGTTGTCATCCCTGCCATCCCAACACTTCCTATCTTTTGGTAATCTTGCAGACTACATAACCCAGAGTGTCTCTGAAATAATCCACAACCTCAGTCATCGCTGACATTACATCGGAAATCTCTCCCGTAATGATCAGTGTGCCTGTAAATCGATCTGCAAATCCCAAATAAACATTTCCGCTTTTTACCGCAATATCAGATGCAATCACTGCAGATTCAGGCGGTGTCATATTCATAATTCCGATTGCAGATGAACGGTAATCCACCTGCGGATTCAATCCAAGCTTCTGGTATATGACCGGAGCCGGCCCTCCCATTACATGTGCAAAAGTAATCTCCTTGCCAGCAACTGTTTCCTGTACAATTCTTATGTGTTCTACATGGTCATTTGCCATTTATCATTCCTCGCTTTCACTATTCAACTATAATCCGGATAATTCATGAGAATATTCTTTCCCACTGATGTCTCCAAAAACAGATTTAAAATTTTATATGTATCTCTTCAGTTACATAAACTGTACTATCCATCCAATTTTATGTCAAGGTAAAATCCACCTGAAAGTCGGTAAAATATTATACATGGTTACGGTTCTCTCCGTTCACAGCAACACGCTTCGCGATGCACAGAATTTATGCTAATCGCATAAATTCGCGCGGTATGTCTCGGAATTTTGGCATATTCATGCCAAAACACCTCGCAGAATAATGGTAACTTATACATAAAGAAAAGGAGCATCAGCCCCCTTAGCGATACTCCTTTTCAACCCCTATAAATTTAATTATTTATACTTATTTAATTATACCAGTCTTCTTACAGAAACAATCGTTCTGTACGCTGCGTTATCACTGATCTTAATTCCATCTACAGAGTTCGATGCATGAACGATACGTCCATTCCCCATATAGATTGCAACGTGTCCACCGTAGCAGATCAAATCGCCCGGCTGTGCATCAGCATAAGATACTTCTGTACCGGCATTCTGCTGTTCATAAGAAGTTCTCGGAAGACTTACTCCGAAGTTTGCATATACACTCTGTGTAAATCCTGAACAGTCAGCTCCACCTGTAAGGCTTGTACCGCCCCATACATATGGATTGCCAACAAACTGTGTTGCAAAGTCTACTACAGAAGATCCTGATCCTGAACCTGAAGATGAAGAACTATCTGAATCAGATGACTGTTCACTCTCATAATCATCTGGTGAAACTGTATTATCAGAATCAATCACATTGCCATACTCATCGTACTCTACATCATCAGAAGCTCCTGCATTGTCAACAGGATCACCATTTTCATCATATTCTACACCATCATCTGATTCAGACTCATCATCCGCATCATCAGTATTCTCAATCTCATTTCCGTCTTCATCATACTCTACATTTTCTTCCTCTTCTGATTCGGAGTCCTGTTCCTGCTCTGCAGCTTTTGCTGCTGCCTCTTCTTCTGCCGCCTGTCTTGCAGCCTCTTCCTCAGCCTGTCGTCTTGCCTCTTCTTCTGCTGCGATTCTTTCAGCTTCCAATCTCTGAATTTCAGCTGTCTGTTCCGCTAACAGATTTGCATATTCTGTCGCCTGCTGCTGTGCATATGCAATTTCATTCTCATAATCGGCTGATTCAGATTTCTTCTGATCAATCTGGCACTGAAGATCATAAGACTGCTGTTCATAAGAAGCCTTCATCTCTTCCAGTTCTGCTTTGTCAGATTCATACTGAGTCTTTAAATTATTCACCTCATTAATAGTATTCACATATTTATCAAGATTCTTTCTGTCCTGCTCATACATCTGCTGTGTATTCTCAGCACGTGTCAGAAGTTCACTTAAATCTTCTGAATTAAGCATCATCTGAAACCACGCTGCATCCCCACCCTGTTCATACAGTGCCTGAATACGAAGCTTCATGCTCTCATACTGCTTATCTCTCGCCTTCTGAGCCTTAGCCAGATCCTGTTTTGTCTTAATAATATCTACTTCTTTATTATCGATATCTCCTTTAAGAGTATCAATAGAAACCATAACACTTACAAGATTGGAATCCAGTTCGGAAATCTCATTCTCAAGCTGTGATTTCGCATATGCAAGCTCATCCATTCTGGAATATGTAGCATCCAGCTGCTGACTTGTGATCGCCTGCTCTTCTCTCAATTCATCCTCTCTTGAAGCACTTACACTAACAACCTGTGTTGCACTCATCAGGAGTGCTAATGTAAGACATACAATTCTTTTCTTCATGAATTCTCACCCTCGTAACATTTTCTTTCTATATCTTAATGTTTTTGCAATATCTAAGTTAATTCTTATACATATTAACACACCGCACTCAAAAACGCAAGGATTAATTACCATAAATTTTATATTTTTGTAACATTTATTAATCTTTTTGTTATTCTTCGCATTTCTTTCTACAATTCAAACATATTCCATTTCATGTTTGTAATAATTTGACACAGGACAAAGATATCTGATGCAGGGTTACTGTTCACACACCACTATCCCGAGACATACAAGCCAAAATTCCATTGCCGCAGGCAATCTGGAATGAATTTTGGCTACGTTACTGTGAACGGAGTGGACAGTAACGTAGCAGGACTTCACGCTATAGTGGGCTGGATTGTTTGCATTATTTATGGAATTACTACAGAACGCAAAAAAGAAGCAGCCTCCTCACTCGAAAGCTGCTTCCATTTTCTTAACTATTCACTTCTCAGCTAAACAGATCTGCAAGGATCTGGTCTGCGGTCATATTCATATATCCATCCGGATCAGAAAGCGTACTTCTGTTCCATCTCAGATAATTACCTCTTCTGATATAGTTACCAGATGAAGTATGATAATCATACTTGGTATATCCCGGATATCTTGACATATACTTCTGTGCCAGTGCAATCGCCTGACTGGAATAACCACCGGACGGAGTAGGTGTACCTGCAATCTGAACACCTGCATTCGGGGTAGAATGCACGATCACTGCACTCTTATCAGCACACTGTCCGAGAATGATCCATGTATGTCCACTGTCATATCCCACATCTCCGGGATATACTGTCCAGTCATCACTTGCCAGATTCGCCTGAGTGAGAATACTTCCCCAGCCCATGGACTTATAATAAGAACCAATCTCACCGGAAACTACCGTATATCCGCTTCCTACACCGGACTTACTCTGCATTACCTGATAAGCTGACCATCCTACAAAACCGGAACAGTCAAAACCTTTTGCTCTGTTGGCTGTGCTGAGATCTCTGTAGTTATTGTAATCATAACTGCTGCTCTGACTGTTATAGAAATCAGTCATTGTCTGACTTGTTCCTTTTCTGGTGGAATCATTCCATCCGCCACCCCATACGTACAGAGCCTGACCAACAGGCTGTAATGCACCTGCCAGATAATTCTTGATTGTTCTGGAACCGGTCGGACTTGTAGTATTGCTCAATATACCATTGGAATTAAAATGGTATTTCTGTCCATCAATTGTTACATCTCCGGTAGCCATCACACCGGTTTCCTTATCAAAATAATACTTATTTCCGTCAATTGTCGTCCAGCCTACAGCCATCTTGCCGCTGCCTGTATTAAAATAATATTTTTTTCCGTCGAGTGTCTGGAAACCTTTTGCCATAATTCCGTCTTCAGTTTCAAAATATCTGTATTCATTGCTGGAATTCTTTGTCCAGCCGGTAAGCATATAACATGCACTTGTAAAATACCTGGTATTTTTCTTACTGTCTGTAAGGAACGTCTTGCAGGCAGCCACTCCACTGTTACTGTAGAAATAATATCTCTTTCCCTTCAGTGTCAGCCATTTCGTCTGCATGAATCCGGTAGATGGATTAAAATATCTTTTCTGATCCTTTGAATCAGTGACCCAGCCTGTCATCATGATACCAGCCTGTTTACTGAAATATCTCTTTCGTCCTTTACTGTCAGTAACCCAGCCCTTTACCTGAACACCGGTCTTTGTGTTAAAGTAATATTTCTTTCCTTCAAGTTCCAGCCAACCCTTCTGTTTAGAGCCATCTTCATTTATGTAGTATGAATCTCCGTTAATAGTTACAAAACCTGTTTTCGTTGCAGCCTGTACATTTGCCGCAGTAAAATACATGGAAACTCCCACAGCAAAAAACAGCAGAAACAGAAGTGCCCCCCAGATTTTAAACTTCCTGTTTACGTTTTGCATACATACCTTCCTTTTCTTTTTTCATTATCAGAGCGTGTCTGAAAAGTATGAATCGTGGGTATCGCTCTGATATCTCACATACTTCTCAGATACGCTCTAAGGTTTAACAAAGTTTTTTACAATGTTATTACGTTTCTATGACTCTATTATATTACACTTTAAATATCCCGTCAACAGACAAGTAAAATTCTGTTAAACATTCACTAATTTTCCACAGTCTGTTCCATAAAAAAAGAGACAAAGTACACAAATACTTTGTCTCTTTTCACAAGATAACACTGTGAAATATAACCTGTATACCTGTTTTCTCTTTATTTTTCAACAGACAGAATATTATCTTATATCCCTGATCACAACAGATGCTTTCTTAATTCAGCACCATCAGCAGCACATAAATAAGCAGGTGCCACATCAAATACGGTCTTCGCACCACTCTGTCCTTCTTTATTCATACGATATGCAGCTCTTGCATATGCAACAAGTACAGAAGATGTAAACTCCGGATTGGAATCCAGCTTCAGACTATATTCGATCACATGATTGTTCTCATCATTCCAGCCCGTTTTTCCGGATCGGATCACGAAACCGCCATGTGGGATTCCACTGTGATCTCGCTTCAATTCTTCTTCAGAAATAAAATGTACAGTTGTGTCATAGTCAGAGAAATAGTTAGGCATAGTCTTGATATCATTCTCAATCTGTGCCAGATCCGCACCTTCCTCTGCAACTACAAAGCATTCTCTTGTATGTTTCTGTCTTGTTGTAAGATCCGGATTTTCTCCGTTTCTCACTGCTTCCAGCGCTGCTTCAACTGGAATTGTATACTGTTTTGCATCTTTTACGCCTTTGATACGGCGTACTGCATCTGAGTGTCCCTGGCTTACGCCCTTTCCCCAGAATGTATAATCCTTTCCGTTTGTAAGGATTGCATTTGCATAGAGACGGTTCAGTGAGAACATTCCCGGATCCCAGCCCACTGAAATAATTCCGATATGACCGCTTTCTTTTGCAGCTGCATCTACTGAATCAAAATGCTCAGGAATTCTTGCATGTGTATCAAAGCTGTCAATTACATTAAACATCTTCGCATATTCCGGTGTCTGTTTCGGGAGATCTGTTGCACTTCCGCCACAGATGATAAGTACATCGATCTTATCTTTCATTTTTTCGGCATCATTGACAGAATATACCGCTGCTGTCTCTGTAAGGATTTTAACAGTTTCCGGAGCACGACGTGTAAATACAGCAACAAGCTCCAGATCCGGATTATGTTTGATTGCGCACTCTACACCGCGGCCAAGATTGCCGTAGCCTAAAATACCAATACGAATACTCATTATGATTTCCTCCTGTAACCTTAATTATATGTTCGCAACTGTTGCATATCATTACAGTTGCACATTATCACTTTACTATAGTAATATTTTCACTTTTAATTGTCAATCCAATTATTACCAAAATTCCATTGCCGCAGGCAATCTGGAATGAATTTTGACTACGTTACTGAGAACGGAGTGAACAAATAACGTTTTAGCAGCAAAATATGCCGCTTCCCGGGCAACACAAACTGCATGCCATATTTGCCAGGCACAGCTTCATACAATAATCATCACCGCCTGTCGGCATACCTCCAAAAGGATTCTGCATCTCCTGATACCAGTTTCCTCCGCCTTCCATCTGCTGCAAAACCATCTGATACTGTACATTATCCGGTTCCAGACGGATAGCCTGCTTAATATCATTCAATGCATTTACGTTATTTCCAAGTCCCATGTTTGCCATGGAAGACAGATAATACCACTGTCCGTTCCTCTGTGAAAGTGACTGCAGAACATTCATAGCCTCACGATAATGACCGCTCTGGATATAATTGGCTGCCGCCTGCCTGCGCATAGACTCTTCATCCTGATAGCCAGAGTCTGCCTGTCCGGAAAATCCGCCAAAACCACCGTAATTATTGCTGCCATAATTCCCGTAACCGGCTCCCTGCTCTCTTTCCTTCATAATCTGCTCATAAGCCTGCTGAACCTGCTTGAATTTCTCCTCAGCCTGTTCTTTATTCGGATTGTCAATATTGGCATCCGGATGATACTTTCTGCTCAGCTTACGATATGCCTTCTTCACTTCTTCATCGGATGCATCTCTGGAAATCCCCAGTATACTGTACGGATCAATCATTATCTTTCTCTCCTGCTTCTTTTCTCTTCTTATGGATCACCTCAAACCGGCACCATACCCCTGAGTAAAGAATATTTCTCAAAATATCAGTGTATTTTATAATAGGAAGTTTCTCAAACTCCCTGCAGGTCTGTGCCATCATCATGATCAGAATCCGGCGTACCTGCTCATCGAACCCTTCTATTATATATTGTTCTGAAAAAGGATTGTAATTTTTATTTTTTATATCCTCTTCCACATCATCGTATGCATCCAGAAGATAAATAAATTTGCCAAGAAAAAATCCCATTCTGCGCAGAGTATCTTCCCATACATCCTGTTTCCATGCAAAAATCTCTTCCATAATTTTTCCGAAACAGCCCGCCATTTTGTCAATGTCTTTTTCTCCGGATTTCTCCATCTCAGACAATTCACTGAGAAGCTTCTGTATTCTTCGGGATTTATCCGGATATTTCTGATCCAGTTTTTTCACTTTTCCCTGAAGAACTTTTGAATAACCAAGAGCAGTTACTTTTTTTTCATCCTCCCAATCGTCCCGGCATTTATAATAAGTAAGAAGTACATTCATATCTGCCGCATATTCTGTCACTGTATTTCTTCTGACCGGCTGTTTACATACCGGGTGAATGATACATCTTGTGCTTCCCTTTTGTGTGGGCGGCTCATAAAGCGCACTGAGAAGAATCACCACAAATGTCATATCATAAGTCAGAGAAATCTGTCCTGATATTCCATATTTACTTTTGAGTTCTCTGCACAATCCACAGTAAAAGGATCTGTACAGATCAAAATCTTTAAACTTGATTTCAGGCTTATTCATTACTATATAACCAAACATAATTCCTCCAGCCCATAACTTATGATGATCTGCCAGAGCGTGTTTGCAGCAAATCAACGTCTTTTGATAAACTTCTCATGACATTTCGGACATTCAATCTCTACCTTCTGTCCTTTTCCTCTGGGAATACGGATTTTCTGTCCACAACCTGGGCAGGTATAGATATGATGTGTTTTTCTCTGCTCCATCATATTTTTCTCTCTGGTAAACCGGCTGCGGATTTTCTGAGTATATCCCAGATATTTCTGGTTTTCCGCATATCGTGCAGAGATATTTCTGGAAAGGATTCTGAAATATGTATAAATGATAAGAATAAATCCAACTGTATCCAGAACGCCTCCGGCTGCGTTTTGTCTCATAAAAGAACCTACAACAATGACGAAAAGTGCCACACCGAGAGTGAATCTTGCAAAATTATCCACTCCATAACGCCCCTGCATGAATCTGTTTAATTTGTCTTTCATTAAACTACCTCTTTTTTACTGTTTGTAATGCATTTTTTACTCTCTGACAAGAACTTTCAGGATCTCTGCAATATACATGGTATGGTAGTCTTTCTGCGGATACCACTTACCGTCGTTTTCCCCGGCATCAAAGCATTCCGGTTTAATCTCATCATGATACATTTTTTTGCAGACCATGATCATGTCAGCTTCTTCAATTCCGGCTGTTCCGTCTGTAAAGTAAGGAGTCAATCCTGCTTCTTTAATCTTGTTATCCGCATTTTTGCCGGAAACCTTTCCGCAATAATTTAATGCCTTGCGATATTTTTCTCCCAGAACAGAAATTGTAAATGTATCTTCCCTGTCCACAAATTCCTTGGTGTATCTCTGAGGACGGATATACACTGTCACTGCGTTCTTTCCCCACATAACACCCATTGCACCCCAGCTTGCTGTCATGGTATTGCATTTTTCTTCATTTCCGGCTGTGATCAGCAGCCATTCCTTTCCAATCTTTGTAAATGGATTCATTGTCAGTTCTTCTGCTTTTACTTCTCTGAAACTCATAATATTATTTCCTCTCTTTCTTTATTGTGTACTCTTATGATGTTAGAGCGTGTCTGAAAAATGCTTTCCGCAAGATATATGTCACAATTTGTGGGAGATTTTGCCCGGATGAGGGCGTCGTAGCGGGCTACGTCAACCGAATTCGGGAAAATATACCGCAAAGTGGGGCGTGCAGATTGTGGAAATGATTTTTCAGACACGCTCTAGGGGCAAAAGGTATTTTGCCCCTACCTGATATGCCAGATAATCATCTGTCATTACATACCTGGAATATATAAAACTTCAGATAGTAAGACTCATCTGCCGCCCACAGGATCGGATGATCCGGTGCCTGTGTCCTGTATTCTACCTGGCGAAGTCTTTTATGTACATTCTTTGCCGCCTGTCCGATGGTTTTGGTAAATAATTCATAGTCCATAAAATGAGAACAGGAACAGGTTGCCAGAAATCCGCCGTCTTTTACCAGTTTCATGGCACGCAGATTAATCTCTCTGTATCCTTTTACTGCATTTTTAATGGAATTTCTGGACTTGGTAAATGCAGGAGGATCAAGAATTACAACATCAAATTTCTCACCTTTCTCTTCCAGCTCAGGGAGCAGTTCAAAAACATCCTCGCAAATAAATTTCACATTGTCAGATAAACCATTCAATGTCGCATTAGCGGTTGCCTGATCTACTGCCAGCTGAGAGGCGTCCACACCGGTTACGCTCGCAGCTCCTGCAATTCCCGCATTCAGTGCAAAAGAACCTGTATGTGTAAAGCAATCCAGAACTTTCGCATTCTTACAGAGTTTCTGAATTGCAAGCCTGTTATATTTCTGATCCAGGAAAAATCCTGTTTTCTGCCCGTCTTTTACGTCAACTTCATATTTTACACCATTTTCTTCAATCTGCACAAGTGTTGGAAACTCTGGTCCTATAAAACCCTTAACCATTTCCATTCCTTCCTGTTTGCGCACCTTCACATCGCTTCTTTCGTAAACACCGCGAATAGTGATCCCATCTTCTGCCAGAACTTTCCTGAGGAGTTTTACGATTGTTTCTTTAAAACGATCAATCCCCAGAGCCAGTGACTGAACTACCAGTACATCCGAAAATTTATCCACCACAATTCCCGGAAGGAAATCTGCCTCTGCAAAAATCAGACGACAGCATCCTGTATCTACCACTTTCTTACGATATTCCCATGCATCACGTACACGCTTCTCCAGAAGTTCTTCATTAATATCGACATTTTCATCCCTTGTCATAAGACGTACCGTAATCTTAGAATTAGTATTAATGAACCCTCTTCCCATAGGATATCCGTCAAAATCATGGACAAGTACAATATCACCGTTCTCGAAATTTCCCATGACTGTATCTATCTCATTATCAAAAATCCACATTCCGCCGGATTTCAGAAGTCTTCCCTCTCCCTTTTTCAGAGTTACTACTGCCATTCCCATTCGTATTTCTCCTCATATTTTTTATGCTTATCTTTTGTCAATTATATGACTCTGTTTTCTATAGCAGTCATAAATAATGCATTTAAGACAGTTCAGATTTCACACTCTGATGGACAGGATTAAGATGCATTATTTATAAGGATTGCTATAATCATATCATTCTATCACATTCATCTTATTTTTTCCATACATAACAAAAAGCAGCGGGCAAAATCACAAAAATTTCACCAACTGCTTTCCATTGCTATTATTATTTGTTGCTTTTCACAGCCTGTGCAGGGGACTTCCCTGATTCGGTTAAATCCTTAAGAAGGATACATCTTGGCAGACCTCCGTAACAGAGTGCCGTTCTCTTAACTTCATATCCATGAATTTCCATATTATGTCTGCTGAACTGATTATCCGGATGTATGGTGCACATCAGATAATAATATTGGTCTGTATCCAGCAATCTCTCCGCTTCTTCCAGCATATGCCCCTGCAGCCCGTTTCCCCTGTATGCACAACACACAACTGCCGAATCCATGACTGCAACATGGGAAAGCTGTTCCTCATCAAAATCAAGATAAGTTCCCAGATTATCTTCCCTGTTTTCAGGATATTTAATAATGAAGAAACCCGCAACAGAACCATCTGCTGTCTGTGCCACGATCACAAAACCCTGTTCTTCTATATGTGTCCTGACATATTCCTCATCATCAGATACAAACCAGTCCGGATGTTCTTTATCATTCTTCGCTTCATGCATAACAGCCATGATCTCATCCACATCTGTCATCTCTGCTTTTCGTATCCTGAACAATACCTTTGCAGAACCATCCTTATTCTCTGAAATCTGCATGATGCTTTGATTATTCTGCATTTTCCTCGCCACCTGCAGTCTCTGTGGAATCTGCATCCGTTGTATCATAAGTCTCTGTGCTTTCTCCGTAGAGTTTCTCAAAGAACTTCATTGTTTCATTATATAAGGTCTGTCTGTCATCATCTGAAAGATCTCCAAGTTCCGGACTTGCCTGTGCATCTGCACTTAATCCGAAGATTTCCTTCATGGACTTATCTACCATATTGAGCTCTGTGCTCATGTAAGTTTCAGTTCCATCTGCCTGATAAGAATCTGTACCTTCTGTAAGAACTTTCAGATATGCCTTCTCCACATTCTTAGCAAGAGTTGCACCATTTTCAGCATCAAGAGTTACGGAAGCTGTTGCTGTTTCATCTTCCATAGCTGTTGTAAGAGCAGTGGTATCGCCTTCATATTCTCCCTTGCAGAAATTCTCAGCTTTATCAAACATGGTCTTCTGATCTTCTGTCAGTGCAGAAGTATCCAATTCATCTGATGTGGTATCATTTTCTGTATCATCTGTTCCTTCATCGGAGTCTGTATCACCTTCATCTGTATTTCCAAGCGTACTGTCATCCGTAGTTTCATCACCATCCGGCTCCTGCGGTTCCTCTGTTTCGCTGAGGTCTCCGTCACTCTGATCGTCCCCGTCGTCCTCAATCAGACCTGACTCCTCCTCCAGCGATGGATTCTCTGTGGAACTCTCTACGATATCTCCCCCTAAAGCACTGTTATCCACATTATTCAGGATATCATCACCATCTGCTGGATCACCTGCATTTACAGTGTCATCCTCTTCATCATCAATGTCACCAAGCTCATCATTATCACCGGATGTATTCTGTTCTACCTGCTCCAGTGTTGCTTTTACATCATCATAATTGTACTCCTGCTGCGCAATCTGTTTCAGAAGCTCTACGATCTTATTAATCTGGTCAGAATCCAGATTTACATTATTCTGCTGAGCAACATTTACTACGATATTATAGATATCATCCACATTCTGGACATTATCTTTGATAACCTGTATCTTCGAGTTATTCATAACAGTAGTTGCATCATTCTTTCCAACCTCATCAGCCAGATTTCCTGTTACTACCATTTCCTCTGTAGCAAGTTCTTTCTTCGTGCTGTCAAGCTGCTCCCCTGTAGCTGTCTCATACGCCATCTGAATACCTGTAAGCGCTCCGGTGCCGGATACCTCAAACGGGCAGGCGGCTACAACTTCACAGTTCTTGACACCTGATGTGGAAAGTGACGTTGCGATCATGTTACATGTTACCCAGTTAAGGTTGGCTGTTCTTACTTTGATACCGCCTGACTGAGTCGGCTTTACATATGCACAGCTTACTGTTCTGGTTCCGATCTGCTCTAACGGTACATAAGCACTCAGATGATCTCTCTCATCCTGATTAGTAATCGTGAGGATCTGTACCTGGTTACTGTCTACATTAAAATATTTCATCATTGTATTCTTCTGATCCTGAGTAAGATCTGCTCCCAATGTCACAACTTTCACTGAATCTGCCATTGTCGGTACAGCAGTTCCTGAAAGTACCAGACATGCACTGCATAAAAGTGCTGCTGCTGTTTTTGCTTTTTTCATAATAGAAACCTCCCTGATATGTTATTTAAATTATTCAGGCGGATAATCATTTCATGCCTGTTCATTAATAGTAGTATTATAACACGTTTGAGTTGAGATTTGTAATTATTATTTATATCATTCCCAGGCCTTCCAGCAGGATTTTTGTACCTATGAGGATAAGGATAATACCTCCGCATAATTCCGCTTTGGATTTGTATTTCATTCCGAAAAGACTGCCTATCTTTACCCCTGCTGCTGAACAGACAAAGGTGATCACACCGATAAAGGATACTGCTGATACAATCTCTACTTTCAGAAAAGCAAATGTCACTCCCACTGCCAGTGCATCAATACTGGTAGCCACTGCAAGGATGAACATGGATTTTATATCCATATCCGCATTTACATGTTCTTCCTCTTTCGATTCTTTGATCATGCCGGCACCAATGAACACCAGAAGGACAAAAGCTACCCAGTGACTGTATCGAGTAACCTTATCTGCAAAGAATCGTCCGCCAAAATATCCCACAAGGGGCATTAATGCCTGAAATCCCCCGAACCATGCGCCTGCGATACACATATGCTTTGCATTGATTCTGCCCAGGGAAAGGCCCTTACAGACAGATACTGCAAATGCATCCATAGACAGGCCTATCGCCAGTATAAAAAGTTCAAAAATATTCATGTGTTTTTTGCTCCTTTTCCTGTATAAAATAATTTTTCAGTAACATAGAACCTTCCCGGAAGACTTTTTTATGTTATCTGAACTGCTGTAATGTTCCTGAAGCATAAAAAAAGAGACACACAGACAGCTGTTTTAACTGTCCATGAGTCTCATCGTTTACTGTAATACCGGATGCATATGGCACCATTATGTCGATAGTACTACATACTCTTCAAAACATATTAAAAAAATGTTCCGGAATATGCCGATTACTCCCTCGCGGAGAATGGCCTTATTTTATCATATTGATCTATATTTATCAAGTAGATTTTTTGTCAGTCTGGAGCTCATAAGCACCACCTCGTTACTGTTCACAGCAACACGCTTCACGATGCCAAAAATATGCACCTCCTAGTCAACAAATATCAATCATGTATTGACTCAAATGATAATTCTTTAAATTCCAGTCATCTGCTTTCCCGGCATTTGTTGACTTATATGGCGATTCTTCGAATTCTAGTCACCTTCTCATCCAGTTTTTATTCTAGTTTAGACAATAAAGCGCAACTTTCCACATGGCACGAGAGGATAGGAAGTACGTCAAATGTCCTATCCGTTCTCGGAAACATATCAAAGGCATTTTTAGTGTTATGTCCGTTTGCGGAAACATATCAAACAATATATGACACAAATATTTATCGTTCTTATAGCAACTTACTTGCATCCACAACTACACCTGCAGATTTCATTTCCCTCAAAATCTCAGTTTTCCATGCGCCTGCTGAATCCATCGGTTTGTAAACAACTCCTGCGATATCTCCCGGCGTCTGTACACCTTGTTTTACCAATGCACAGACACGTTCTCTGCCTAATTTCGCAATAAGATAGCCATGCTCAAACACAACATTTTGTCTAGCCCTTGGAGTTCCTCGTTTTTCGTTTTTTTCGCGACCAATATCGCACGGTGTGTATAACACAATAGCAAATACTACATCTGCATACTGTTCAATCTTTTCAATAATAGTTCTCCCACCATCAGCTTGCTCATGAAGAATAACTGCTACAAAACCACATTGTTCTAAAAAACGTGCGACTGTCTGTTTTACCCCTTCGTCATGCCCATGAACAACAAAGACCATATTGTCAGTTTTACTGCTCCTTATCGTCTCCTCCTCATGATGTGCTATGTATTCTTTCTTCTGATTCAAATCATCAATAATAATATCTAAAGCATATTCTAGTTGATAAAGTATTTCTTGCGTTTTAGGGTGGGTAACTAAATTCGGTGTTGTATCCTCTCTGAAGATAAACATCTCTGCTTCTGGGAAAAACAAGTTAAACTTATTTGCAAGGCGGTTATAGCATAAAATACCATCAGGACTAACGGACCTTAATGTTGAATTATTTATATCATATGGTTCGTTTAAAATATTTCTTATCGCTTTACAATATGAGCTCATCATTTTAAAAAGTAATTTTTCTTCCTTTATACTTCCTTTCCTTGTTTTTATAACATCTTCTGTTTTTTTCAAGAAACTAGAACTATTTTCTCGCTTTCTTAAAATCTGGTAATGATAAGAATCGCCATTCCATAAACAAGATTTAAATACTGTTCCTTTCTGATCGTAAGTATATAAACTCATTTCTACAACAGACGATCCTGCTTCATACTGACAAATCCAAAAATTGGGCGTTAGATTATCCTCTAAAGATACCATTCCTGAATAAAATTGCTGTATATGACTTTTTGTACTAATATTAATATTTACCTCATTAACAACACTATGTCCACAAAATACTAAATCGATATAATTATCCTCAATCCACTTTCTAAATCGCTCCCTACTATTTGGCTCAAAGCAATCTAAACTATGATGCATGGTCAAAATATTAATATACTCATCGTTTTTTATTTGCTGCACCAATTTTTCCAGTTCAGTCCAAACTATTGACAAATTGTGTTGATTAGCTCTTCCATTCAAAAATAAACACGAATCAACAGTTACTATTCTAAACTTTTCTTTTCCAATATGTCTTTCTATTACATGATAAGGCAAATAGCCTTTTCCCGTAACTTTCTCAAAAATCTTTCTAAATTTCTCATATCCAAATTTTGACAACGCCTCATATTGCTGCTTGTCTCCATCAAATTCAAATAGAACAATGTCTCGATTTTCAAGATTTATATCATGGTTTCCAGGACAAATAAATATATTTTCATTTGAGCAATTGCAAGCTCGTCCAAGTTCTAATATAAAATCAACACTGCCCTCATCTTCGTTACAATACATACAATCTCCGGAAATTAAAACAAAGTCTATTTGACCAACTTGCTTCACAAATTCAATAAGATTGTGCCTTAACTGCTCTGCGTTATAACCATCATACCCAAAATGCAAATCCGATATTTGTAGCCACTTCATTAATTTATTCCCCGTTTATATTCACTCATAATAATTTACTTGCATCAACTGCAATCCCAATATCTTTCATTTCTTTCAATATTCCGGTTTTCCACGCTCCAGCGGAATCCATATTCTTATAAACAACACCAGAAATATCCCCCGGGGTTTCTACTCCATCTTTTACCAAGGCGCAAACTCTATTACGACCCAATTTTCCAATAAGATAACCATGTTCAAATACTACATTTTGGCGAGCTCTTGCTTTACCTTTCTTCTCTTCTTTAGCTCTGCCAATGTCACATGGTGTATACAAAATAATAGCAAAGACCACATCTGTATAACATTCTATTTTCTCAATAATAGTCCTTCCACCATCCGCTTGTTCATGAAGTATAACTGCCTCAAAGCCACATTGCTCTAAAAAGCGTGCCACAGTCTGTTTGGCACTTTCATCGTGTCCGTGAACAATAAAAACCTTATTATTTTCAGTCACAACAAATTTCTCCTTTATACTCTCTTTTTTATCTCCATTTTTTAGGCTTAACCAAAATTCCTTATCAGCATTAACAACTCTTAATTGAGCTAACATTTCCTCATAGGCGCTTGGGTTATTGGCTCGTTGTTTATAAAATGTATGTATACTTTCATAAGCAGGATGGGTCTTTAAGTGTCTTTCACTCAACACATTAATCTCCGCCATCCACATATCATATTTTGGTCCAGCAACATACGAAAACGGAAAACCTCCTGAAGCTGCGTGATATTCTTCTTTTCCGATAGCTTCGCCTCGTTTAATTAATTCATCAACTTGCATCTTCACTGTATTCTGGTCTTCATCTGAATCAGAATACAGAACAATCCACATGTGCAGTTTGTTTGCAATTGCTTTTAATTCTGGTCGAAAATCAAATTCTTGACCCGCAACAGTAGCTTTTCCAATTACGGATAGGCCTTTTTCAAAATTGGGATCAATTACCACATACTTAGCTACTAAATCATTATACAAAGACATAGAGCCATTGCGCTCTATATACTCGTTGCAAAGTTTAATATCCGTTTCTATTTCCCTCTTTAATGTCGCAGTTATTTTCATCTATTCCTTTCCCCCGATGAGATATTAATTTTCTTGCCATCTGGCAAAATAAATGCCTGCTCGTATTCAACATTTAATGCCTCTGCAATCGCCATCATTTCCTCAAATGAGACTGTCCCTCGTTTCAGTTTTTTATTGAAATTCTGCGGAGTTTGCTCAATGCGTCTGCAAAGCTCTGCAAGACTGATATCCTGTTTCTCACACAACTCTCTTATCATATCTGATGTTGTCATGATTCACCTCCACTAATATAATTTTATTATAAACCATTCGGTTGATAAACACAAGATACCTGTGTGATAATTCACCGAAAATTAATTTACCAAGAATCAAGAAAAACACCCTGCATTTCTTCAAGGCTCTTTCTGAGCTTTGGGTATTTCAAGAAAAGGTAGATATGAAAGTATCTGCTTTTTCTTTCACTTCATCACTTCTTATATTTGGGTATTTGTGATATGATGGAGTTATCAAAAGATGAAAGAAGATGAAAAGATTGAAGTATTTCCCGACACAAGATTATTCTTTTCTGTTAGATGAAAATCACTACGTTTATGACCATGTTGAAAATGAAGATAGCTTACATATCTATATCAAATCAAGAGAACATGGCTGTTGCTGCCCCGTTTGCGGAAAAATGAGTCACAAGCTTCATGCTACTTACATGAGAAAATTTCAGGATACCCCTATCCGATGTAAACAGACTTTCTTACATGCAAACGTATATAAATATGATTGTGAGAATCCTGAGTGTGAATGCAAGGTATTTATGGAAGATCTCCCGTTTGCGAAAGCTTCTCAGGTGCGTACAGATGCATTAAATACATTGGTTCTCGCCGTTTCAATGTTTCTGAGTAATGAGGGGGCAAGCAAAGTTTTGTCGCTGCTCGGCGTCCAGATCAGTAATGACACGATACAACGTCTGTATGACAGGATCGAATTCATAGATAATCCAGATGTGGAAGAAATTGGAGTTGATGATGTGGCAATCCGAAAAGGGCAGACATATGCTACTGCCATTTACGATTTAAGGGATCACCATCTGATCGCATTACTGGATGGACGTGATGGCGAGCCTCTAAAAGAATGGTTGAAATCACATAATAAAGTGCGCCTTGTTGCCAGAGACCGGGCAAGTGCATATGCTTCTGCTATCAACGAAATACTGCCGGATTGTATGCAAGTAGCTGACCGGTTTCATTTATTGCAAAACCTTCTTGAATATATGAAAGACATTTTCAAAGAAGAAATGCCCACTAAACTATACATTCAAAATGGAAAAGTGTCTGAGAGCGCACCAGATAAGATATTGAAAGAAAAGACACCAGATAATGCTATACTTGACAGTCTGCACTATGATAATACTTCTCCGAGAAATTCGGATGGTAACGAGTTGTTTTATGATAATAAGAAACACAATTTAAACTCAGCACAATACCAGCATCACAAAGAGATGCGGGAAAAAAACAGCAATTGATCCGGAACATACAGGAGTATTGGGCGAAACAAAAGAAGCCTCGGCTAAAAGACGTAGCAGATGCATTTGGAATATCGTCAGTGACAGCAAAGAGGTATCTGTCCATGACACAGGAAGACATTTCCCGTTTGGATCATCCCAATCATTATAAAAAGCGGGAATCACCTATGAATGCGTGGCTAAATGTCATTTATAAGATGATGGCTGATGGTTGTAGCAATGAACTGATTTATTTTTTTATAAAGCGTCAAAAAGCATTTCACGAATCTGAGCGCAATCTTGCAGACTATATTTATCTTATCGGAAAAAATAATTTTCCAGACAGAACTCCGTTCAATGCAAAAACGGTTATGGAATGGGTATTACCACCTGAAGTGATAATAATCACCAGGACAGATTTGCTCAAATATATCCTGACCTGTAATCCTAAAACGAAACGTGACCCCAATATTGAAAAATATATTGATCAGATAAAAATCCAATATCCTGTTGTAGAAAAAGTTGAAACTATGTTCAAAGAATTTCATGCATTATTATTGGGGAAAGACGAAACAAAACTGGATGAATATTTGGAAAAGTATGGTGAGAGTGAGATAGAATCTTTTTGCAATGGAATAAAAAGGGATATCACTCCGGTCAAGAATGCGATATCCCTTTCTGTAAACTCTGGATTTGTTGAAGGAAACAACAAATTCAAAGTCCTCAAACGTATTGTATATGGTAGAAGCGGATTAGTCAATCTGGAGAAAAAATGCAAATTGGCTTTCCTTCCTAAGAATCAGGATTTTTCACTTTCTGCCTTGTTGTAAAACAAGCTGGTATCGAATTGATACCAGCTAATGTTTTATACACTATACCCAAAGCTCAGAAAGAACCATCAAAACTTCCATACGCCTTTTTATATTCTGCTCTTCAACTTGTCTAAAAGTTGACTAAAAATATATCACCGTTCATATGATACAATAATTTCTTTGCTATCTGCTGTTTTATAATCAATTGTTCCCAAATTACTAATCAAATCAAATGTCATATCTGCATTAACCTGCAATTCATCTTCAAGCTTGACTGCAGACGGCTCATCTTTTAGAAAAACTGTTAATCCATAAGGCTCTGTTTCAGACTGTATCTCTATACTATCATATGAGTATCCCTCCGGATACTCTTGACCGCTTACAATATTTATAACATTCGAAGAATCTCCTACATAATCTGTCTTATACTGCGATAGATCAGGAATTTCGTACAGTTTTTCTTTTTTTCCACACGCCGAAATCAACATTATTGACATGGCAACTAACATAATTGCAAGTACTTTTTTCTTCATAGAAACACCTCCCGAAAGCTTTATTCAACACTTTTCGATTTGAGTAAAAGCCCAAGGGACTTTAATGTCCCTTACGCTTTTCTCTTTTCTTTCGCTGTTTCAGTTCAAACATTCGCTGCTCTTCTGCCTCTTTTTTCTTGCGTCTTTTCTCTTTGCGTTCCTGCTTGTTCTGTTCCTGCTGTAATTTCAACGCCTGTTGCGATTTTGTACCAATGCCTATTTCCAGCATCTGTTTCTTTGCTTCCCGCTGCATCCGTTTCGGATTTCTTTTGATATCCTTTACAACAGTTTCAACAACCGGACTGAATTTCAAACTGAAATAGCACTTTTGAATATATTCCTGTACTTCATAATCTTTTGGCTCTGCACCAAATGTTACCTTTGCCACAGATAGTTTACCATCTTCGATGCGTTCAAAGATTCCCACCCAAAACGGCTCTTCAAAAAATACTGTCAGCTTTCCATTTACTTTGTCCATAAGAATCCCTCCTAAAATTGATTGAACAAAGAATGGACAACCCGGAGGGGCAGGTTACTTACCCTATTTATATAGGACGGCCGGGCTACCTACCGGCTCTGGCACATCAAAGATGTACGTTGCGTTTTTATCTTTGCGTTTATAATCAAGCCATATGGCACGATTAACTTAATTCTGTAACTTCTAAGTTACGTTCCTCCAAAATATTCTTCTTACTTCATAAGATTCTATCTTCTGTTCAAATCATACCATATGATTAATGCATTTTCTATATACTTTCTTGATAACCAGCAAAAAGCTCCCGAAGGAGCTTTCCACGTTTTAAATGTACGCTAATTCGCTTAACACAATCTCTTCTGCATCATTCCTTATTTCCCATGAAGAATGTTGTAAATTAGTAACATCCACAACGATAGCAGGTAATTTAATTATTCGTATTTTTTCCCGATAATGTAAATCGAAACTACCATACCACCTAATATCATAATTAAGAAAATTTTATTTAAAATATCCCATAAAGCTATATTGAGACAATTGATTATTATAATACCTGCAAGAGGATATAGAACAACCGTTGCAAGTGTCCAAATTTTTAAAGTTGTACAGATGTACATCCAATTTCCATTGTTAAAGGATAAACCCACTAGATGTATTCTAAAAATTCCTTGTGAAACATAATTTATCTTGTTGGCATCATAATATGTTGGTAACATGTCTTTGGCAAAGAAACAAAACCATGCACCAAATAAAAGCATTAACCCTGTAACCAGCAATATATCACCTTTCATCTCTGCTATTGAATTCCCAGATGCAACTAACATAATAATTTCTGTAATAGATATTAAAAAACATAGCAAATATGCTAATATCCAGTTTTTTCTATGCTGATGAATAGAATTCCTAACAGCCATATCGAGAGAGCCTACTACCAATTCCTCGACTTCTTTTGTATCAATATTTTTCTGTGTATCTATTTTTTCTCCACGTAACAATTCTGTAACGGTAACATCTAATATATCAGCTATTGGTATGAGTAATACGACATTAGGCATACTAAGACCACGTTCCCATTTGCTGACCGTTTTATCTGATACATATAATTTTTCAGCCAAATCCTTTTGAGTTAAATTCTTTTTCTTTCTTAATTCGGTTACAAATAAACCGAATTTTTCATTACTAATTTGATACATACATCCACCTCCTGCACACATATTATAATGGGAGTACGCATAAATCAATCGACTAGCAGTAGAATTGCAGAATATTAGCACAAATATATCAAATAATCTCCCCATTATAATTATTTCTGTGAAGTTATATTCGGATATTTTTTAAGCCATACTATGGAATAATTAAATCGGCAACTTATGACCAAGACGGAAAAAAACAGCCTTCAGAAACTTAGAAAAGATCACTTGCTATAGAATTGTAATATGCTTTTTCTTTGACCCCTTATAAATACAAAAGCTGAACAAATAGGATTTTTCGTCCTACCTGTTCAGCTCTTTGTTTACCTGTAAATCAATTCTTTCAACACAATCTCTTCTGCTACATTTCGGATATTATTTACAGCCCTGACCCATTCCATCTGATCACGAACTTTCATTTCTTCCGTAATTCCTTGCTTTTCCAACATCTGACGTACCAAAATATTCATTCTCTCCTGTGCTTCATCGTCCACAAGATTCAGATGTTCCACCAGTCTGTCTTCCAACATATACAGTGAATACATTGCCGGACGATGCTCTTTCAGATATACTTTCCGCATCATTCCATATTTTCCATAATGCGGTTCTTCATCTGTGCTGACAAGATTCGGATAATAAATTCCGTCTGTGCCAAGTGTGTAGGTTCCACCCATTTTTTCAAATGTGCTTTTCATGTGTTATTCCTCCTTGAAATCAGCGATGTTCTTAGATCATCGCAAAATATTTCAGGGCAGCCTTGATAGCATCTTCTTTCTCTTTCGGGCATTGTGGAACTCTTGTATTTTCTGATTTTGGAAGATTATAGTTTTCCCCCACTTCAATTCCACATTTGCGTTTTACCTGAGAAATATATAAATTCGAAACCTTCAGGTCAAATTCTTTCAGCACATAATCTTTGATTTCCTGATAGGTTGCTTTCAACTCGGCACTGGTGGCATCCAACTCATCCAGGTCTAAGTCGATCTCTATCGTGTCATCTGGCTTCTGTTGGGACAAAAGAACAACCGTCTCCACATAGGAAGAAGATTGCTCCATAGAGTTCACCTCCTCCCCGACCATGAGATATGAGCAAAGGTCTTTTTCCCTTTCACTCTTATCCCGTTTGAACAATGCGTTTTGTTCGGATCTGAAAGAAAATTTCTTAAAAATGACATAAAAAAACGTCCTCATAGGTCAAACCTACTGGACGTTTTTAATTTATATTTTTCACAAAACGAATACTCGCTTCCTGTACTTCCATTTTCCTGCCAATGCAGATATTCCTACTATCAAAACTGTGTATATAATTGAATCTCTTAAAACCATAATTCGCAGAGCTATACTTATTACAAGCAAGAAGCTGTACCAAAAAATTAATTGCCTCGATCTTTTTGCATAGAACCTACTATCGACTTTTGACAATGGATGTATCGGATTATCTACAGGAGAAAACAGAACAATTACACAAATGAAGCATAAATAAATAACAAACATACAATCCAACGAAATCACGTTGATTTTTCTTACTAGCATTGCAATATTCACAATTCCTACAGAAATCATACAGCATTTTATTTCTGTATCAGCATGATAACCGCCCGCATACGGGCGCAAAAAATATATTTCCAAAAATACCAAGATACTAAAACAAAATTCGTGCCACAAAACACCTGATATTGCAATTGCAAAAAAATTTAATAGTATCCAAAAAAGCTGATTTAAACCATATTGAATAATTTCCTTTTCGTTCTGATTTTCACATATTTGGTTTGATATTTTCCTGCTCCACTCACCTATCATTCAATTTTCTCCTACAGAATCTCTCTCTTTAATCATATTAATCCTACATTAAATATATCTCTTTACCTGTTTCAGCATTAACCAGCATGACATATTTTTGAGAATTATTATCATTTACTTCCAAATACCAGATTGGTTCTGCCGTATATTGCTGATCTTCATTTATGTATGCACGCTCATAAAATTTTGCCCGAGTCACTGTATAAGTAGCTTCATCTAATAAGTTTTCATACTTTGTTTCTACCGTTGCTGCTATTTCGTCAAACCCTTTTAACGATACATTTTCCCCATCTTCCTGGAAATTATAAAGACCATACACACGCAGGCTTTCTATCCCCCGTGTAGAACAAACAGCAACCACTGGACTGGACTCTGGCGTATCATATGCAAGCGCCTGTGCCATAACCGATAATTCAGGATACACAGGAATCCCACTTACTGTCTGCCTTGCATATACGATACATACATCATCCTCGTTTGTCCACTCAGGCTTTCGTTTACTCTCTTCCAGCAATCCTTCAGCAACATATTGGTTTTCAATTTCCCGAAGTATATCCGCGCTCAAAGAAGAAGTCTGAAAAACTAAATTTTCTACTGCATATCCGGCATTTTCAAGAGTTTCTTTTACTTTTTGTACAGCATCCTGATCGTTTACAATAGATTCTGTCGCAGAAGTAAACTTCTCCATATTCTCCGTATTAGTCACCCCTATTTGAGCATAATAAGCCGATTTTTCCGTTGATACTCCAAACTCCATTCCAATCCCTACATTTGTACCATCCGCTAAAACATAATAGTTTTCTTCCGGATATAGATCACTGGCAGGAGTATTATAATGCTCAAGAATTTCTTTTCCTTCTACAAAATTTGCATATGCCTTTTCACTATCCACAAAATGCACACTTTCCAAAATAAATTTGGGAATCTCTTTTCCGTTCCAATTCTCCGAAACTTCTAACTCACACTGAAACCTAACTTTACCGGATTCGGATTCCTTTTCATACGTCTGCGCATACGCATTTTGAGTCAGCATAATAAGCGATAACGCACATATACCTGAAATCATTATGTCTTTTCTCATTTTTCTGCTCTCACTTACAAATCACGGTGTATAACGTCCTTCTACATGTAAACTGCCTACACTTGCTGTACAATGCATAAAATATTCGTATCTGGGCAGCGCGTAGCTCGTATAGGAAGCACTTGCACTTGGAGTATTTTTTGAAATCGTTGCAGTATTAGATGTTGTTGTCGCATGCAGTCTACTGGATTTACAATATAATTTTCCTGAACCACTGAACTTAGTACCTGTCACATAAAACTTCTGCTCATCATCAGCTTTCACCGATCTTTTAGAAATAATATCACCCGGTATAGTAATGTTAAATGTAACTGTATCTGCAAATACCGGAACAGTGCTTCCTGTCAAACATAAACATGCAGCTACTCCACATAACCATTTTTTTCTGTTCATCTTCATCATAATCTTCTCCTTTTCTCTGCATTTTTGCTGCCATCTTTAACTTTTAATTTGTTTCATCTTTTACTTTACTGATCACACCTCCCTCCATCTCATATACCTCATCGCAAAGAACCTCTATATCCTCCCGATTATGACTGGCCAGAATAATCAGTTTATTTTCTTCTTTCATTTTTAACAGAAGTTCCCGGATTTCTCTTACCCCGTTTTTGTCCAGACCATTCATAGGTTCATCCAGAATCAAAATTCCCGGATCTTCCATGATGGCCTGTGCAAGAGCAAGTCTCTGACGCATACCCAGTGAATACTTTCCAACCGGTCGCTTCAATGCAGGATCCAAACCAACCTTTCTCAGAACAGAGCAGAGATAATCTTTATTCTTTTTGTTTCGCAAAGTATAAAGAAATTCCAAATTATGATAGCCACTCCAGGTCCGCAAAAAACCCGGATCCTCAATAATGATCCCCGCATCGGTCAGCATATCCTTATCTTTCCCCATCACTTTACCATTGACAGTTATCGTTCCCTCATCACAGGAAAGAAAACCGCAAATAGACTTAAACAAAACAGTCTTTCCAGAACCGTTGTGCCCTACAAGACCATAAATTTTGCCACTTTCACATAAAAGTGAAACATCCTTTAAAACTTTGTTATCTTTGAAGCTTTTACTTACATGAGATACTTCAATTACGTAATCCTGCCTGTCCATATATTTCACTCCTCGCTATATATCCTCATTTTCCCAGTTAAATTCTATTTTTTTTACCTTTATTAAAATAATGACCGTCATACACAAAATCCCTGCTATTAAAAATCCAAACATATAAGGTATAGATGGCAGCCAATAGTAACCATAATCCGGGGTTGCAATCCTTGCCAGTTCAGCCCATATCGTCGGGATAAAAAAGGCCAGTTTATGACGTATCATGGGATGTATATTCAGCACGGGAAATAGAGCGATTGCCAGGGCAAGACCACCTGCAACTGCAGCAATCTTATTCAAAAACAAACTTAGCAGGAACATCAGAACCCCAATAAATGTACAGATACAGGCACAAAGAAGAATCTCCAGCCCTATAAGCTGTAATGGCGAAAATTCAGAGAAAATCTCGTAATAAATAAACACAGAACTATCAAACTGCGTAAGAGCCCTTGTCGTTGCTGCCGTTCTCAGCAGCTTTCCCCATTCATTGCTCCATTCAATGTCCGGTAAAAGAGGAAGTATTGTGCAGATGACTGCCACAACAGTAAGAACAATGGAACGGATAAAAATCCCTCCTATTTGCCCTAATGCCCAACACTTTCTTCCTACACGGATTGCATGATACATATTCACATGCTGCATAAAAGGCACATCCGAGTTCGCATAAATTACTCCAAACCAAAACATAATCAGATAAGAAAAACTACACATCGCAAATGGAAATACGCACCAAGAGGACGGGTAGTCCACTGCAACTGAAAACTGTCGGATAGCCCCTACATATGACCGGCTGACTACAATCATCAATATTACAAAAACTGCCATTTTGCTATTGGCGATTTTCATCATGGAATTTTTCCAGGTATACTGTAATAACTTCATACTCCCACCTCTATAATCTGCTTTTTATTTTTTTGTAGATTCCCCAGGTAAGCAGTGCCGAAAAACACAAGCTACAGCCAAAGACTGTAAGAAAGTACTGTATATCCGTCGAAAACCGATTCAAGGTCGGATATATCAGCATTACACTGAACCAGCCCTTTCCACGATATTCCAATAATATCTGCTGTATTAAAATAGGTGTGATCAATATCAGCATTTTATTAGAAACAAACATAGACAGAAATGAAGCCGCCAATGACAAGGTCCCTGCCAGCATTCCCATTTGCAATGCACATAAAAAAACATAAGACCAGTAGTGTTCTCCGGCAATCAGTGAACCGTACATTCCTTCCATAAAAATATCCTGTAATCCCTCTGAAGTCCAAGGTATCTTTAACCTTATAGACGCAACAAACAGAAGGCTTCCCAAAACCATAGTGATCACAGACGATCCATAAACAACCACTGCCTTGGATACCACATATTTCCATGTATTTCCTCTGTTGATGCTATATCTGGCATATTTATACTCCAAATCCTCACAAAACACAGTTGCATAAGAAAATGCACAAAAAACATAGGCAATCATGATTCCGGACATACCAACAGCCAAATCGTATGTATCCAACGCATTTCCATTTACCATTCCCTCAGTAAATGCAGAATCTTCAAGTGAAAACCACATGGATATTGCAACACCCACAATGCCTAAATATATTGGATAATTTTTTATCAGACGACGGATATCCGTTTTTAAATAATGTGCTCTATTCATCCGCTTCTCTCCTTTTGTAAACGGCTCTTTTGCTACAGAAAAAAATAAATATACAAATACCTGCAGCAAAACCACTTACATCTATCAGGAATAACATCCTTTTTTTTATTTTTCTTTGTTTCTCCTTTTCTTTAATCAGCTCTTTGCTTGTTTCTAGAATTGTATCCAATTTGTCATAAGGTATCTTCATATCTCTGATTTTTCTATATATTTCTCTCTCACATTCATTCGGAGCATTTTCTATACATTTATTAAGCCTTCTTCGTTCTTCTACAATCGAATAAGGAATTGTGGATTTATTCATAAAACATCCCTTTCGCTAATCTTTTATTGCAAGAATATTTCCTTTCCTGTTTCCGCATTAATTAAGGTTACAGATTTACTTATATTATTTTCGACTACTTCAAAATACCAGATAGGATCTGCCTTATATTTTTGTTTCTCATCCAGATATACCCTCTCATAGAATTTTGCTCTTGTTACTTCATAATCAGCATCATTCAAAATGTTCTCAAATTTTTCCTCAACCACAGCAGCAATATCCTCGAAAGGCTTCAGCGTAACTTGTTGTTTTCCCTTTTCAAATTCATAAACGCCGCTGATGTCCAGCTTTTCTATTCCCCGGGTAGAATATATTGCCTGAATCGGGGCATTATCCGGAGTATCATATGCCATAACTCTGGCAATACTCATCATTTCATGAAAAATGGGAATATCTTCATATTTTTGATACCCGTAAATAAAATATGCGTCATCTTCCTGACTCCAACTTTCCTTTCTTTTTTCTTCTGCCAAATAACCTTCCTGTAAATATTGTTCTTCCAGTTTTTTCATTGTCTGAAAATTCAAGGGGTAACAGGCAAATATAAGGTCTTCTGAATGGTATCCCAATTCATCTATTATTTTTTTTAATTCTGTAATACATTCTTCGCCGCTTTTAAAAGAAACTTCCGTTTCTTCAAATACAGCTCGATTGTCTGGATTAGTTACACCGATATATGAATAATATTTGGAATTACTGCTTCCGTAAGTAATTCCTTCATTTATATCAAGAATTTCATCATTTGCAAATAGATAATAGTCTTCTGGTGCCCTCCCTTCATCTACCGGAGTTTCTGGTTTTTCAATTATTTCTTTTCCTTCACCGAATATAGTCCATGCTTTTTCTCTGTCACATCTATACAGTCCCTTTACATCAACTGTGCTTATGGCTTGTCCTTTTATATTTTCCGGCACTTCCAACTCACAATTAAATTTTACCTTCCCTGAATCAGAGGTTTTTTCATACTTCTCCGGGAAACTATATTCTGCTTCTTCCATTGAAACTATTTCTTCCCCTGCTTTTTCTTTGACATCTACAGCACTCTTGTTACATCCAGCCAAAACCGAACATGCACATAATATCAGGCCAAACCCTCTTATTTTTTTCATCATATCTTTTCTCCTAAAACTCAGCTAAGGGATACAGTATGTGTATCCCCCTAGCTGAATTTCTTATTTCAAATTTTATTCACAAAGTATTACGGTGTATACCGTCCAGTCACATGAAGATTTGATACACTGGCGGATGTTGTCATATAATAATACTGCCCTGATGGTGCATAGCTACGATATGATGCACTGCCCGACAATTTACTCGGGGAAATTGATGCTGTGTTTGACTGGATTGCACTATTGTTTCGATTAATAGACCTGCAGTTCAATGTTCCCGTCTTATTAAACGAAGTTCCTGTTACATAAAACCGCTGCTCAGAATCAGCTTTTTCAGCTCTCTTAGAAAGAATATCTCCTGGTACAGTTACATTAAAATCAACTGTTTCAGCAAATACCGGAACTGTACTGCCTACCAGACATAAAGAGGCAGCTAATCCACACATTGCTCTTTTAATCTTTTTGTTCATCATAATTTGAAGCTCCTTTCATTTTAAATTCTTTAATTCTTTTACAGCTGTTGGGAGTTTAGGCTGGTATCCTAAGAAAGGACAGGTTGTATTGGCATCTCTTACAGCTATCCTCTTTGCTATGTACCCCAATACCTTGTTCCCATTTGTAGAAGTTCTCTTATCCATTGGCTTGCACCTCCCTTTGAAGTGATTGAATTGTAGCATATAATTATTGATTATTTATTCGATTGTCAAAATTCGCCCACGATTTTGTCAAAATTAGACTTTCCTTTCAAGTAAAAAAGAGACCCCTAACGAGTCTCTTAGTTTTTAATCCGCGACATATATAAAAGGACCTGAACACAGAATCTATTAGATGTATAATCTATTTTTATTTCTCCTCCATTGGCAATGACCACCTTTTTTACATTTTCTAATCCAATGCCATGTATTGCAAGTTCTGGCTGAGTTGTCTGCAGTCCATTTCTCTTTTCAAGGATTTTTCCTGAATAGCTGTTTTCTATAAAGATTAATAACACCTCTTGTTTTATTTGCATTTTTATAGTTAGTAACTTTTCCTTCGATTTACTGGCCTCTCTTACTGCATTATCTACCAGATTCCCCAAAATCACGCAAATATTAAAATTATTAAAATATAGATCTTCCGGAATATTTATTTGAACATCTACTTGATTCAGCGTCTCGTTTGCTTTCTGCAACATATAATTTAATACTCCGTCTATTTCCTGGTTACCTGTAGTTGAATATTCTTTTGGATTTAGCATAAAATCCTTCATGCCGCTTAAATATTTTATCATGTCGTCATTATTATTTTTTTTAGCCATTGCAGACAACTCAATGATATGATGTTTTATATCATGCCTCAATGCTTTCACCCGTTCTTCCGATTCTCTGGCTATATCTAATTGATAAGAATAAACTTCTAACATCTGTTTAAACACCTGCTCATTCATACGGGCAGAATAAAATTTAAGGAGTGAATGATACAGATAAAAGATGAGAATATTAATAAAAAGAAGTGCCAGTGCTGCAAAAATAACAATTTCTTTTATTTCATGCGCAACAATAATCAGATAATATATATATACAATACTGACAACAGGAACCATTAAAAGTGCAGCCATATTTAATGCCGGTAATGTAATTTCTTTTTCGGGTTCTGTTGTCCTCTGGATAATAATTGCAATAAATAATAAAGCAAAGCTGGTGATACATTCATATACCTGATTCACCGGCTGTCCCATCGTATATTTTGTTAAAGATAAAATGACAATGCTGTCAACCAAAGCATTAATCACATATATAATAAATACAGCCAAACATTTCTTTGTTTTCTTTATGCGGTATGGAAAAAAAATCAAAAAAAGACTTGTAATGTTTGACAAAATATTCATAGCCGGAGAGGAAAATAGCAAGCTTATCGCACTTGTCCATGCCCAGCCTATAATATATAAAATAGAGACATGCTTCCATCTACTCTCTTCTTTTTGCACAAAAATACCAACAAAATACTTCAATGCGTAAAAACGTAATGCATTTGCCAGTAACGCTATAATATCATTAAATATTTTTAAACTCATCTGCAGCACTCTCCAAAATCTTTCTTCGTACATCTGCACGATTAATTTTACTTATATTTAGTACATCTCCATTCAGCATTTTTACCCACTCGTATGTAAATTCCTTTACATAATTTTTATTTACTAAATACGATTTATGTATTCTTAAAAAAACATTTTCTGGAATTCGTTTTTCAATCTCATTCAATTTTCCATAAAATGTTCTGATCTCTTTTTTCATTACAATATTAATTTTTCTTCCAGTACTTTGAAAATACAAAATATCTTTATACGAAATGCGATATGTACTATTTTGAGTTTGGAACTCAAATCCCACACTATTTTTTCCCGATATACGATAAATATTATCCAAAACATGATATATCTTCGCCGCTTCTATGGGCTTTACCAAAAAATCAAACGGACGATTTTGAAAAAGCTGTAATGCATAATTTTCCTTTGAAGATATATATATCAAAAATATATTCTCTTCTTCAAGAACCTCTCTTATATATTTGCCTACCATAACTCCATCTTTCCCTGGCAATTCTATATCCAGAAAAAGAATGTTTATTTTCTCTCTTTTCAAATAATCCAACAAAGTATCTCCAGAATAAAAAACTTCTGTCACAAGTGAAACGCTCTTCTCTTTCGCATATTTCAGTATAATCTCTTCTAGCTCGGAACATGTGCTTTTTTCATCATCGCAAATTATAGTCTTCATGATTTTTCCCTCCGGGAAGTATAATACTCTCTCGGTATTACTCATGCAAGTCATCTCCTTTTAAATCTTCACTCAAAACCGTTTTTAGGTATTTATAGTATATTTTTCATCAAAATAATTGTCAAATAGATATTTAAAATCGAATAAAATTATTTTAAAACACTTACAATATGTATAGGAGGTGTCATGAATGAATGAGGAAACTGATTTTTCAACATTTATCAAAAATAGAATTACTGAATTACGTTGTCAAAAAGGAATCTCCGAATACACTTTGAGCTTAGCAATCGGTCGTTCGCAAGGATATATACAATCAATTAGTTCCGGCAGAATATTACCCTCTATGAATACTTTTTTAGATATTTGTAAGTACTTCGATATTACTCCTACTGAATTTTTTGATCCATCTTTTCAGAACCCTACTTTGTTACATTCTATTATTTCAGATATTAGTAAATTTTCTGAAGAAGATTTATTATTACTTTCATCCGTTTTAAAGCGAATAACAAGGAATTAAATTCTATTATCCAATAGGTGAACAAGAATTAACTTTATTTTAATCTTGCTCACCTATTTTTTCTGGTTTATATATATTTATAAGCAGCAATTTTTCAACACTATAGAGCAAGTTTCGCAACGTAGCACAATAACCCTTTCCGGGCTATTGACCACTTGCAACTTGATGGGGATTTCGTTTCCCCATACCCTCGACCACAATCACAGATATGTGTATTGGTTTCCATTTACATGGTCACAGTGCGATAATTTTTCATCACTTACTTTCCCAGCAGGCTGCAAAATTTGGATTTTCTTATGCAACCACAACCACGAAGAAAGGAAGTTATCAATGACAAGACCTAAGAAAGAGGAAACTCTTGCAAAAACTAAAGATGTGCATTTACGCATGAATGAAACTGAATATGATCTTCTTGCAGAAAGAGCCAAGGCTAACAGCATGACGGTTTCTGATTTTGTCCAAAATGCCCTGGTCAACCAGAAAGTCATCATCAAATACGAAATTACCGCAGATGTTCCCGAAATAAAAAAACTTATTATCGAGTTTAGTAAGATTGGCAGCAATCTAAATCAGATTGCCCGATATTTTAATCAGGGTGGTATTCTCTCTTCAGAAATAAGAAATGAAATCCGAAAATCTCTCCGGGATATTTATGAAATGAAATATAAAGTGATGAAAATGGCAGGTGATTTCCGTGGCAGTAATTAAACATATCGCAAGCAAAAACTCTGACTATGGAGAATCGGAACGGTACCTTATCTTCCAACACAACGAGTATACACAAAAACCGATTCTTGATGAAGAAGGGCATATGATATTGAGAGAAGAATGTTATCTGGACGGTCTGAACTGTGATCCATTCACTTTTGCATCGGAATGTCAGGAACTGAACAGCTACTACCACAAGAACAAAAACTTCAATGAGATAAAATCCCATCACTATATCATTAGCTTCGACCCAAAAGACAGAGATGAATGTGGATTGACCGGTGAACGTGCCCAGCAACTCGGATTGACTTTTGCAAAGAAAAACTTTCCCGGTCATCAGGCTTTAGTCTGTACTCATACCGATGGTCATAACGAAAGTGGAAACATCCATGTACACATCGTAATCAACAGTCTCCGTAAATATGACATACCCCAGGAACCCTATATGGAATTTGACTGTGAAGCAAAAGCCGGATACAAGCACCATCTAAGCACAGCATACCTTACCCATTTAAAACAGGAAGTTATGGATATGTGTAAAAAAGAAGGACTACATCAGGTTGATCTGCTCACTCCTGCTGAAAGAAAAATCACAGAAAAAGAATATTGGGCACAACGCCGGGGACAGGAAAAACTCGATAAGTTAAATCAGAAAATGAAAGAAGATGGAATCACTCCAAAGGAAACTCGTTACCAGACAGAGAAACAATTTCTTCGTGACGCTATTGATGATGCCGCAAGTACCGCCCGATCACCAGAAGAATTTTCAAAAATCCTTGATGAAAAATATCACATCATCTTCAAGATCAGTCGAAACCGGTACAGTTATCTTCACCCTGGCAGGAACAAATATATCACTGGAAAGAATCTTGGAACTAGATACACAGAAGATTTTCTCTTGAAAGCATTTGAGGAAAACACAAAATCCCATAAAGAACAAAAAGAAGAAATTCTGGAACAGCAGGCTCCGAATACTTCCACAGATTTACCAACTGTTCCTTTCTCTGATACTTCTGATATCCCTGCACCATTCATTTTCATAAAATCAGATCTCCGGCTTGTCATAGATCTGCAAACCTATATTAAAGCACAGCAGAGCGAAGCCTATGCTCAAAAAGTAAAGCTCACCAATTTGAAGCAGATGGCTCAGACTGTTGCCTACATACAGGAGCATGGCTATGATTCTCTTGATGATTTCCATGAAGCACTCAATCAAGCATCAGACCAGACCAGTGCTTCCAGAAAATCTTTAAAAGATACTGAACAGCAGCTTAAAGATGTGAATGAGCAGATTCATTTTACCGGACAATATCTGGCATATAAAAATGTGTACGTCGATTATCGTAAGAGCCTCAATAAGGATAAATTTTATGAAGAACACCGGGCAGAACTTTCCCTGTATGACACAGCCCTCCGAACCCTCAAAGAAAAATCTGGCGGGAATAAATTGCCTTCCATGAAAGCTCTCTATGCTGAAAAGGACCGGCTTGTTGAATTGAGGGATAGACAGCGTGAGAATTTTTCTAATCACCGGGATTATGAATGGGAGCTTCGCACTGTGTCTGCAAATATTGATATGATTCTTGGGGAGAGTCGTGAGCAGAAACAACAGATTGAAAAAGGAAAAGATTTATAGACTGTTATTTTTCATCAGCATTTGTCATTTCAAAATTCAGGTGTTGAGGATTGCTATTTGCCATGTTAAAATAATGATATAGGAATCCATGTTTACTATATCCCATTCTAAAGGAAAGCAGGTGGTGTTTTTACAATGAATAATACAGAAGAAACACTGGATTTTGAGCAAAAACATAAAGAAGATCTACAACGCCTTAGGGGTTTTCGTCTTTTAGATGATGATTTTATGAGTAAAGTTTTTGAAGATAAGGCATGTGCGGAATTTTTGCTTCAAATCATTTTGCAAAGGCATGACCTTAAAGTACAGTCTGTGCAGGGACAATATGATATAAAGAATTTACAGGGACGTTCTGTTCGCCTGGATATATTAGCTGTCGATACCAATAACCGCACTTATAATATAGAAATCCAAAGAAGTGATCGTGGTGCCGGTGCAAAACGTGCAAGATATAATAGCAGTCTTATAGATGCCAATGTCACTGAAGCTGGCGATAAATATGATGCCCTCACTGAAACCTATGTGATTTTTATTACCGAAAATGATGTATTAAAAGCCGGGCTTCCAATTTATCATGTTGACCGCATCATCCAAGAAACCGGTGAACCATTCGGTGATGAAGCTCATATTATTTATGTAAATTCCCAAATCAAAGATGAAACAGAACTCGGAAAACTAATGCACGATTTTTCCTGTACCGATCCGAAAGATATGTATTATAAAATACTTGCTGACAGGGTACGTTATTTCAAAGAAGATGAGGAAGGAGTTTTGACTATGTGCAGAGAAATGGAAAATATGCGAAAAACTGAACGCATTGAAATCGCTAAGCGTATGCTGGCTTCCGGTAAACTCACTTACGAAGATATTGCCACTTTTACAGACCTGACCTTAGAAGAAATCAAGGCTCTGGCTGTACAGAAAACTGCATAACTTATGAAGAAAAGGGTGACTCTAAACTCACTAATAGAGAGACCCCCTTCTTTACAAGAATTAATGACCTGCAGGATTACATTAAGAAGCAGCGTACCAACCTTGAATCCTTCGACGAAACCTTGGTTAAACGCTGGCTCAAGCAAATCACCGTCTGGGAAGACCACTTCACAGTGAAGCTCAAGTCCGGACTTAAAATTGACATTGAAGGTTAACGCTTAAAAATCACAAAGGCTCCTCACCACTGGAATTCAATCCGGTGATGGGGAGTCTTTATCATTTTAATCCTTATCCCAACGATTAGCATCTGTCCAACGGAAGTTTGGGTCTTTATTCCTTCGTGGGTCATTTTCCCATTCTTCAGCTACACGTTTACTTATTTCTTTATTAAGACGATTCATTTTGGGAGTTTTTTCACCAGTTCCACCATCGAATCCGTTCTTAATCCAATCCTGTCTTTCTTCTTCATAAGCATCTGATAACTCCTCAGGAGAAGCTCCTTCAACCCATTTTTCAAATTCACTTTTAAATAAATTACCAAAAAATCCCATATTTATCTTCCTTACTATAAATGAGCAAGTTCGTGATTTTGCATAAAAAGAAAGACACCTTAAATCGTTTGTGTTGTATAATGAAAGTGACCAAACAAACATTGCAACATTTACGAAAGAAGGTGTCCCTCGCAAATACTATACATCATTCTACATTCATATACAACCAGTTTAAGAAATTAAATTTATGCAAATCTTTGTCGAACAGAGTGATCGGTCATCTCATGAGTATCCTGATCAGTATTTTTATCTCAGGTTACCATGGAAAGACTACCGACTTTGCACAAAACAGTTCCTGCCACAGAACTACCATCGCGCATTTCCTCAAT
>ENA-OQKN01000072-OQKN01000072.1-human-gut-metagenome-genome-assembly--contig:-NODE-72-length-131832-cov-23.162249_pt1 | contig 131832 bp, 99 predicted proteins | sample MGYA00242776_ERZ504794 | MGnify/ENA primary metagenome ERZ504794 (study PRJEB26092, sample SAMD00036434) | human gut metagenome | host: Homo sapiens | study: EMG produced TPA metagenomics assembly of... | reverse complement strand
AAAACATGTCCGAACCAAGAAAGAGATATTAGGAGAAGATGGCGAGATCCGAGAAGGCAGCAGTATTGTGAAGAAAGGAGAAGTCTATGAGAAGAAGCTGTTTACTGCGAAAGATGAACGCTTCAAGAGCAATTCATTTCTGGATGAGGTAAAGCATTCTTATACAGATTTAATCAACATTTATGTGCAGGACGAGAAACAGAAACTACAGGTATTCGAACGTGGCAGTGTTTATCTTGCAACAAAGAAAATTGGAAAAAATAATCCGAAAGCACAGGAAATAGAAGCGGATAACCAAAAACGCCGGGAATGGAACAGAGCTGTTGATATGGCATTGATTAGTGGAGTGCCGGAATCGAAGATAATGGAAGTGAAGCGGAAAGAAATCACGAAGCCAATCAGGGAATCAATTGCCCGGCGTGGAAACAGACCACGATTATTTTCCAGAGTTGTAACAGTGGCGGTCGAGGCATTGGAGTTTTTGATAGCAAGTGTGCTGTTTAAGAAGCCCAGGGAAGTGCCGGAGCAGACAAGTGTGGCACAGACAGAGCGAACGGAAGCCGAACACCAAGAGCATATTGCTGAAAATAGTATGGCAGCAGTTAAAGTAACAAAAGATGAAAAGTCAGAACCTGAACAACCCAAAATGACAAGGCTTGCATCAAAATATTCAAAACTTTTTAAGGTGAGTAAAGAACTAGAAGAACAAAATAGTGCAATTCAGAAGAAACAAAAACAGCTTTCTGCAAAAAAGAAAGAACTGTCAGAGGTAAAGGGATGGTTTAAAGGAAGAAAGAAAAAAGAATTGCAGAATGAAATTGATGAATTGAAAAGTCAGATTAGAGATATGAAAGATTATCTTCCAAGGATTGTGCAGAAAATCGGATATAGAAGTGTACAGGAATTTTTAAAAGATTTTAAGGCTTCTCAAACTGAGTATAGCCAGTATCGAACTGCAATAGAAAAATGGAAGAAAGAAACGGGCAAAGAGCCAGTAGCACATGGTATTAGGGCAAAGCTGGCAGAAAAGAAACAAGAAATACAGAATGAACAAAAAAATAAACAGCATACCCGTAGTCAGAACAAAGATCGGGGAGCAAGATAGGAGGACAATCATGAAGAAACACATTATGGGAGAAAATGGAATCAGTTATACTTTAGGAGAGGACGGTCTGTATTATCCAGACCTGTATCTCCCGGAAGAGACAGAATATCCGATTGGAAAGTATGGAATGCTGAGAAAGTCATATTTGCAGGAGCATCGGAAGGGATTATGTCTGGAGCTGGTGCTTGCCGGGAAGTTGAATGAGCATTTGCATCAGATTGACGAAGAGTGTAATCAGATGATGGACAGACTGGTGGAGCAAATGAAAGAAAAGCAGGGAGTGACGGAAGAACTGAAGATGCAGGATCAGATGGCGTGGGTTGGAAAAATGAATAATATCCGGGCTTGTGCGGAGGAGATTGTGATTCATGAGATTATAATCAATTAGACTTAAAGAGATAGCACTCAATTCAGAAATATAAAAAATAGATGTTATATCCATAAAAATAGATATATCATCTATTTTTATGGACGCATTGTTGACGGAGGAAAGAAATAATGTTATACTAAACAGAACGTATATTCGAAAGAAGAGAGAGGTAAAAGATGGCAATTTCATATAACGGACTGTGGAAAATTCTAATTGATAATGGAATGAAAAAAGGGGATTTAAAACGAAGAACAGGGATTAGCAGTGGAACAATTGCTAAAATGACAAATGGGGAAGCAGTAACTTTGACCGTTTTAGAAAAGATATGCAATGAATTAAATTGCGATATTGGTGATTTGGTTGAAATTGACACTTTTAATGATAAAAAAGTAGGGGAGGAAAAGAATGGAAAAAGATAGATTACTTAAACTTGTAGAAGCTTATCAAGAACATTTTAAACAATATAATAGACCAGATTACAATGAGACAGAAGTACGTAATGATTTTGTAAATCCATTTTTTGAAATATTGGGATGGGACGTACAAAATAAAAAGAATTTGCCACAGCATTTAAGAGAAGTAAAGCATGAAGCATCGGTCTTTGTAGAGGAAAACGGAAAACAAGTAAAAAAGAAGCCGGATTATGAATTTCATGTGGGATCTACACCGTATTTTTTTCTAGAAACTAAAAAACCTAACGTAGATATTATGACAAGTAAAGAGGCAGCATTTCAAACCAGACGATATGGTTGGAATGGAAATCTTGAAATATCTGTATTATCAAATTTTACAGATTTGGTTATCTATGATACGTCGGTAAGACCGGAAGAGAATGATAAACCTTCGGTTGCACAAGTTGCTCATTTCCATTTTACGGAATATGTGGATAAATTTGATGAAATATCCAGATTACTTTCGTATGAGACTGTAATTTCAGGAGATTTTGAAAAGACATTTGCAAATATATCTAGCTCATTAAAGAAAGAACCATTTGATAAATATTTTTTATCCCAAATAAAAAAATGGAGATTGGTATTAAGCAAAGATATTATTAAGCATAATTCCATAGTTAAACAAGGGACATTAAATATTTTTGTCCAGAAATTGATTAATCGAATTGTATTTTTAAGAATATGTGAAGATCGAGAATTAGAAAAATATGAAAGTCTTAAAAATATAGGCACATATGCAGAGTTAAAAAGAGTCTTTGTAGCAGCAGATAAAAAGTATGACTCTGGATTATTTGAATTGATTGAGGCAGAACAGTTTGAAATATCGGATAGCATACTCGTTGATATTTTTAAAGAGTTATACTATCCGAACAGTTGCTATGAGTTTAGCATAGTTGATCCATTTATTATCGGACAGATTTATGAATTATTTTTGGAAGAAGAAATAGTAATTAAAGATGGAATTGTGGTTGCAGAAAGAAAACCAGAGATTGTGGATTCTCAAGGTGTAGTAAATACACCTAAAAATATTGCAGATATTATTGTGAAAACCACATTGGCACCATTATTTTCTGATGAAAAATTTACGGAATGGGATAGTTATAGAATTGCAGATATTTGCTGCGGTTCTGGAAACTTTTTGCTTTCTGCATATGAATTTATTATAAATCGTTATATTGAGTATTATATGAAAAATTCTTTAGATATGGCGATACAAAAAGGATTGCTTATTAGTGATGTGGGAAATAACTTTAAGTTGTCATATGAAAAAAAGAGAGAGATTTTACGGAATAATATATGGGGAGTAGATATTGATATTTTGGCGGTAGAAGTTGCTAAGTTTAGTTTGCTTATAAAACTCATAGAAGATAGCTCTCTATATGAAATGGAAAGTTTTGCGAAAAACAATAACTGTCGAATTTTACCTAGTCTAGATAACAATATTAAAAATGGAAATAGTCTTGTAGACGAAAAATACATAGAGTTTAACTCTAATATATTGAATGATCCGGAAATGGTTGAAAAAATTAAAATATTTAATTGGGAAAACGAATTTGCAGGAGAAAAATTCGATGCAATTGTAGGAAATCCTCCGTATATTCGGGTTCAGAATATGGTGCATTTTTCTGAAAATGAATATGAATATTATAAATCTGAAGTCTCAAAATATGAAACGGCAAAATCAGATTTATTAGACAAGTATTTTTTATTTATGGAAAAAGGACTGCAATTATTGAAACCAAAAGGGAAAATGGGATATATTATTCCACACAAATTTATGCTTATCAAGTCTGGTACTTCTTTACGAAAATTGTTATCAGAGAAAAAATATGTTAAACAAATAATTCACTTTGGAACAGAACAGGTTTTTAAAGGAAGAAGTACGTATACGTGCTTATTGTTTATTGAAAAAAAAGAGAGGAAAACATTTGAGATTGGTTTTGTTAAAGATATTAATCGGTTTTATGCAACAGAATCAGCTGAAATGAAAGAATATCCTATCGAATATCTTAGCGCAGCACCATGGACTTTTTTGTCCAATGAAATAGTGCAAACTTTGGAAAAGAAGAGAGACAAATGTCAGCCGTTGGATTCCTTAGCTGATATTTTTGTAGGTTTGCAAACAAGTGCAGATCCAATATATATTATTGAATCGAAATCAGAGAAAAACGGTTTTATAAAATTTATTGATTGTAACGGAATAGAACAGGAAATAGAAGCTGCAATTACTAAACCGTGCATTTATGATATGCAATTAGAAAAATATGCAAAAATCGAGGAAAATAGAAGAATTATTTTTCCATATTATCAAGAGGGAAAGAAACAGGTATTATATTCGATAGATGAAATGAAACAATTGTTCCCTAAGACTTTGAAATATTTTGAATCCTTTAAAGAAGAGTTGTGTAAACGTAGTATCAATAATATGTCAGGGAATAATTGGTATCAATTTGGCCGGAGCCAAAGTCTAAAGAGATTTGTAAAAGGAGAACATTTAGTTTGGTCAGTTTTGGCAACTCAAGGAAATTATGTATATGATACTAAAACAATTTGTTTTACCGGTGGAGGAAATGGACCATTTTATGGATTGGAAAAGAAAGATGATACGAAAGAATCACTATTTTACATCCAAGCAGTATTAAATTATTGGATGATAGAGATGATTGTAAAGAGCAAAGCAAGTAAGTTCCGAGGAGATTATTATTCGCATGGAAAACAATTTGTTGCGCAGCTACCAATCTATAGAATTAACTTTGATGATTCAAATGAAGTGAAAATTCATGATGAAATTGTTGATACAGTTAAGAATCTTATGAAATTAAAAAATAAGAGAGATGAACAGCAGACAAAACCTCAAAAAGAAACATATGAGAGATTGATTCAAATAGAAGATAACAAATTGGATGGATTAATTTCAAAATTGTATGGAGCCGAGAATTGTAGACGAGAGGATTTAGATGAAGAGTAAAAAAAGTTTTGATAAGCTTCGTGGGGGATATTACACCCCACAAGCTATCACAGAATTTATTTGTAAGTGGATAATAAATAAGAATACAAAAAATATATTAGAACCAAGTTGTGGAGATGGAAATTTTTTAAAAGCTATAGTAGAAAGGCAAGAAAAGCTAAATTTAAATTTAGATATTACAGGAGTAGAATTGTGTCTTGATGAAGCAAAGAAAGCAATGAGATATGGTACGAATGTTGAATGTCAAGATTTTTTTGCATTCTATAGAGATAAGGTTACAGGAAAGAGTAACTATGATGCAATTGTAGGAAATCCACCATTTATCCGCTATCAAGACTTTGATGAAAAATCGAGAGATATTGCATTTTTTTACATGAAAGAAAATGGATTTCATCCGACAAAATTAACTAATATCTGGTTGCCCTTTTTGATTTTGTCTTGTTTAGCATTAAGTGAAAATGGAAGATTGGGAATGGTCATTCCAGCAGAACTATTTCAAGTAAATTACGCAGGAGAAACGAGAGAATTTCTAGCACGATATTTTGACAGATTAACATTAATTACTTTTCAGAAATTAGTTTTTGAAGAGATTCAACAAGAAGTGATTTTGTTATTAGGAGAGAAAAAATCCGAGGATAAGGGAATTCAGGTAATTGAATTAAGTGATTTGGATGATTTAAAAGAGCTTGATCTTAATAATTTCTACAACTATGAAATAAAGGAACTTAATCATAGTACAGAAAAATGGATTAAATATTATTTGACAAACAAGGAAATAAAATTAATTAGGCAATTAAGAGAGTGTGAAAAGATACCATTTACCACAGAGTTATTCGAAATAAATGTGGGATTAGTAAGCGGAGAAAATGCATTCTTTTTGTTGAACAGGAATACAGTTGATGAGTATCAACTTGCTAATTCAACTCGTATGGTTATCGGGAGAACAGAGCAATTAAAGGGTGTTATCTTGTCAGAACGTGATTTTAAGACATTGATTGAAAATGGGAAAAAAGTATATATGTTTATGCCTAAAAATTTGCCTTTTTCAGAACTTAGTAAAGCAGACCAAGAGTACATTAATTATGGTGTAGAACAAGGATATAATAAAGGATATAAATGCCGAATAAGAAAAAATTGGTATTGCGTTCCGCAATCTTGGGAGCCAGATGCCTTTATTTTAAGGCAGGTTAATCGTTATCCGCGAATTATATTGAATCATGTAAATGCTGTAAGTACAGATACAATCCATAAGGTACGTTTCTTAGATGGGGTTAATCCTGAGTTTGTAGCTGCAGCTTTTTTAAATTCTTTTACATTGGCATTGGCAGAAATAACAGGAAGAAGTTATGGTGGTGGAGTATTAACATTTGAACCGGGAGAAATACGTCAGTTAAAAATTCCGATGAAGAATGCAGAAAAGCTAGATGTTAATAAAATAGATAAACTAATTCGAGATGACAGGATAGACGAAGTATTGGATTATACAGATCAGATATTGCTGATAGAAGGTTTAGGATTAACAAAATATGACGTTGAAACATTAAGAAATATATGGATAAAATTAAGTGAACGTAGGATTGGAAGAAAAGAAAAAAGAATTTCGTAATATTTAGTAGGATATTAAAATTCAATGGTGCTGGCATTGAGTATATGATTATTAAAACGATTTAGAAATTTAGAATTTAAGCAATTATGATGTACAGAAAGAGGAATTGGGATGGACTTTTTACCAGATATAGAAAAGTTTAAAAACTTTTTTGATGGAACTGATTCAAAAAATGAAATTTCCATTGCTGTTGAAGAAGCAAAAAAATATGATATATTTAATTTAATTTCAAGGGTATCTGCTTTGAATTTATTTCATCAGAATCAAACGAAATCGGTTATTCTTGATACGTATATAGAGGGGGTATTATGTCAAACAAGAGATCAATTTCCATCTAAATATACCATTAGTTCTGGAAAGTTTCGAAAAATAATTAATCAGATATCAGATACTAGCTTAAAGTATTCGATTGATCCTCCGGAAAATATGTTTGTACAGAATATTATGTTTTATGGGAATTATAGGGTCTTAAATGGAATTGATCAAACACCGGCATATAATCTTCAACACATGATTTCGATTTTATTTGCAAAAGGAATCGAATATCCCAAAGAATTTTTGGATGCAACATATATATTAGTTAATGGTATGCTTGAAATTTCTGAAAAGATTGTAGGAGGTATTTTAAACACTGAAAATAATCATGATACGGATGAAGAAAAAAGCATAATGATACCTTCGGCTATGGAATTAAATAAATATACTGAACTGGTGATCACAAATGGAGCGGATTTTCGCAAACTATTCCTGAATCGTATAGAATTACTAGATTTAGTTACGATAGAATTTGGAGTTCAATTTGAAGGCGATTTTGATAATAAATCATTTTATACTCGCCCGTTTCTATATAACGAAGAGAAAGATCAGTATATTCTTTTAAATGCCGGCTTACTTCCAACAGCCATTGTATTTTGGATTACTTGTTTGGCAAAAAAATATGGCATATTTGAAGAAGTTCTGGAAAATTATAATGATTATATTTTTCATGAGTGCCAAAAATATTTGTGTAACCTGGGACATAAAAAAGTGCTTGAATCTCAGATGGGTATAGATTTATTTAGCAGTAGTGGATATAAAGAATATATTGCGTCTGTACAAAATAATCAGTTAGTAATTGTTCAGTACTTGTACGATGATGGAAAGAATTATAATGCATGTACATTGCATTCAACTATTGAGAAAAAAGAATTTAATGATGTGGTGTCTAAGCGATTGTCTTATCACTATTCAAAAATAGTTGAATATGGTGTGGAGAAAGAAGACATTTTCGTTATCATTATTATTAATTCACTTGGGCGCGGGATGGCTTATGGAATAAAAAAATATGACTATTGTTATCCACCACTAAGAATTCATCCGTTTGAGCTTATGTGTATTAGTATTAATGAGAAAGCTGAAAGCGTATTTATACCAAGATATTTGAAAGCAAAGAATAATTTGCAAACATTTGAAACGGGTATACTTAGTGAATTAAATCAGATAGAAATATATTGTAATAATAACTATTCTTTTTATATGAATGATGAATTTGCGCCAGGAGAGGTTACAACTTATTTTGCACCAGGTGATTCGCTCGATTATATTATTCGTGCCATCCAAAAAGAGGATAGACGACTTGTCGAAGATGCTTATGGTACTAGGTTTGTTGAAGTTGTTCTTAACGATGAAAAAAGGAAAATATACGTAGATCCTAATTGCGCAAAGAGTCATGAAATTCGTTACTATATTGAGTTTAAAACTTTCAATATATGGATTGTTGCGAAAGAAATTTCAAATGTAAGAAAAATCGATTTGTGTTATTCGTTAGTGGATTTGATATCATATTGGTTATCTGAATGCAGGATCGTTCTTGACCAAATAGATGGTTGTGGGCATACTTATGAAATTCAAATTCTTTTATCGGACGGAGCAGATCAGTACTATTATTATAAAGAAAATCCGAAATCATTTAGTGAAACATTAGAAATATCTAATTTGTTTCCGGTGATGGAAATATGTGTTTCGCCCGAAGCATTTCAATATCTGAATTATTGTGATAATTCGAGAGAAAAAGAACTTATTGCTATAATAATTGATCATATTTGTAAATTAGTGGGGAAAATTGATAAAATTAATTATGATTTAAATGCATTATTTCCCAACCCAATACAGAAAAAAATATTTTCTTTGGATTATCAAGAATATCATTATTTTGAGCCTACTGAAAATCGAGAAAATCATTTTGTACATGGTGAGGATGAAGATATATTATTGAATGAAATTGGGGAAGAGATTCTTGAAGTAGAAAATTGGAATATTGGGATAGTAGATGACGAAGATAGAACAAAAATTGTACATGAAGTGGTTGGAATCCTTTATAAAAAACTTCAGCAAGAAGTAAGCGTATTAAGTTCAAGAAATCTTATAGAAGTATTATATGACGATTTGGAAAAAGTTCTATTTAAACTTATGTTATCACAAAAAAGGTATGCAGAAGATATCGCTTGTTATCCTGAAAAGGAACAAGAAATATTTGAACAGACAAACAGAGATAATAAATCTTCTATCGCATTAAAATTTCTCATAGAATATATTGCTGCTGTTCCTCCTAAAGGAAATATAAATATTGGTGAGAATCAATATGAGCGATTGATGGCAATATGTTCATTGATAATTGATTGGTCATATAAAAATGATCTATTTTATTATCAGATATTTAATACAACAATAGAAATATTGAAATCACATCGTATCGGAATGAAACAACAGGAATTTCAGCACATGAGGTAACAATAGCAACAAGAGGCAAAACACCAGATTCATATGGAGACAAAGTAGAGCGCATTACCATTCAAAGGACAAATGAAGAAAGTATGCGAGAGGCATTACAAGGAAAGCATTTTGATGTAGTTATTGATAAAATTGCGTATTGTTCTAATGATATCAGGTATGTTATGGATTATGTTGACTGTGATAAATATATTTATATGTCGAGCACATCGGTTTATAATCCTAAACATATAAATACGGTGGAATCAGATTTTGATGGTTATTCAAAGGATTTTGTGTGGTGTGGTAGAAAGGAATTTCCATATGAGGAGATAAAAAGACAGGCTGAGTATGCATTATGGCAGAAATATTTAGATAAAAACTGGATTGCTGTCAGGTATCCATTTGCAATAGGAAAAGATGATTATACGAAAAGACTTTTATTCTATGTAGAACATGTCATTAAATCAGAACCGATGTATATAGATAATATAGATTATCAAATGAGCTATATCCGTTCAGATGAAGCGGGAGAGTTTATTGCATATTTAGTAGATAAAGATGTTAAAGGTGCAATTAACGGAAGTGCTTCAGAAACTATTTCGCTTCGAGAAGTGATTAATTATATCGAAGAAAAGACAGGAAAATGTGCGGCTTTAAGTGAACAAGGGGAGGCTGCACCTTATAATGGAGAACCGGAATATAGTATAAATACAGACAAGGCTGAGAAGACAGGATATCGTTTTTCTAATTTAAAAGATTGGATATATGAATTGCTTGATTATTATATTGAGCAGGTTGATAAAGCTGAATGTAAAGAAGAATAGTACGAAGGGGAATGTATATTGGCGAAAAAGAAGAAAAATAGAAAATCAATAAAAAATAATGGTTATAAATTAGAAGAATTAGGAATACAGAAATATGACATTACCAAGGAAGAATTAATTGATATATATGCCGAGGCATACTATAAGGCGTTAAAAAGGATAGAAAATGAATCTAAAAGCGAGAATGAGCCAGAGCATAAAGTTAAAAAATATAAGAAATATGAATGGGTGCAATATTTTCTAAATGTTCTATTTTTTCCATGGAAGATACATGAAAAGTTTAAGTTAAAAGATAATATTTATGATGATATGTTAACTCTTATAATAAGCTTTATAATGTATGGCATAGGTGGATTTTTACAACTGGTGAGTTTGGGTGGTGTGATTGGTATTGTAAAAAATATTGGAAAATTACAAGTGACAGCTCTTCTATGGATAGGTGTAATTGTTATATATTGTTTGTTTTTGGCAAGTGTAATAATAATATCAGCAAAACAATTTTCGAATGAGAAAGATTCTAATAAGATATATGCATTCAGCTCTATTATAATAGCATTGATAAGCTGTATAATTAGTACAGTAACTTTTGTTATGCAATTTTTAATGTAGATTAATACAATAACAACCAGAAACAGTGAGGCCTAAATGGATACAAGATATAATATGATTATTATCAAGGGTGAGATAAAGACAACCGAAGTAATGTCATGTGTGTACGATACGAAGACACATAAATGGAACGTGAAATTTAATAATGGGAAAAGCTATCCATATGCCTATATGAATGTTGAGAAATTAACTAAGCCGGATGTTTTAAATCCTAAGTCGTATCGTATTAGCAGAGAAGGACGGGAGTTTTTTGATATAGAAGCAATATCTGTGTTCAGAGGTAAACAGGAGTCTTATTGGAATATTTGTTTTAAAGATGGCAGTGAAATGGATTACCATGAGAGTGATTTACATATTGCAGAGTCGTGCCTGAATGATAAAAGGTCTGCCGATGTATTCCAATATATAAAGCAGATTGCTGAATTGAGTAATATTAGAAATGAAGAGACGGGCGAAAAATTATTACCTAAAAGATTTGATAAAATTACTTATGTTGGTAATGAGATTGCATTAGCGAAATATTTGAATCCTTCTTTATTGAATGTTGGTAGATAGTGTCAAATGACATATGAAAAAACAAAAAGACACTTTTGTACATTGAAAACTGTAAATATTTTATGATGAGATAGTCTGAAGCCACCCTTGATGGCACGAAAAAAGAACTGCTGTAGGTTACTCACCGATGGCGAAGAACTAAAGAATAGTTTAGTTTTGTGTCGGGTACAGCAGTTTCTTTTTTGAACCATCAAGGGCAGAGCCGCAAGGCGGTGGCTGGTTTGTTTACCTCAGGCTCAGAATCTAAGAACAGTTTTGTTGCATGCGCAGTATTGTCTGCTGTCCATTGCTATAAGAAGCTGCCATTTACCAGTCATGTTTCCAGCCATATCCAGGTGAGAAACCTGAACCGGTGGTTTATATTTAAACTCTTTGTGAGGACGAAGAAAGTTATAGTAAGCCACCCATAAAGCAAGGTCATAGTTGGTACCGTCGATGTTGTTAAAACCATTTGTAGGTCTGTATGATTGTTTGTAAGTACGGTTAAGTCTTTCAATCATCTGCTTTAATGGTCTGTATTCTTTTGAAACAGCATCGTCGTTGGTAAGTCCAATCACCTTGGTTATATCAAAGTTTATTCTGCCTTCAGATTCTCTGTAGAACTGCTGTGCAGCTAAAGGATAGGCACTGTAGCCATCAGCAATAAACCTGAAATTTTAGGAAGTTCTTTAAGATGTCTGAAAGTTATACGCATTGCGAGAATGCATGGTCCGACACCACGATTGTCAGATATCTGGTAACCGATAATGGCTCTTTTGGCAACGCCCATGATAAACCAGACATAGCCTTTGACACCACGGATTTTTATTTAGGTTTCGTCAGCAGTAAAAGCTTTGCCGACACCATAATCATAGTTATCAGTGAATGGCTTAATGCAGATGGCTGCAGTTTTACAGTAGTTGGCTACCTGCTGATGAGATATGTGTATGCCATGAATCTCCTTAAGTGCTTCAGTGGTTTTGTGTAAAGATAATCCGAGGTTGACTTTATAAGTAAGGCAGAGTCCCATTACATTTTTATCAAACTTGTTGAACTTAAGGGAAGAAGCATTTTTAGGAAGAGAATTTAAGTCCATGCGGAAGAAATCTATCGTGAATTCACGGTAGATGTACTGAAGCTTGTATTTACCTTTTTCCTCTTTAAGATGTTACTTTTTAACTTTTTTGAGATTGTGAAGATAAAAGGGCACTTGGGATTTTCGCATTTATGAATAATAAAGTGTTTACGATTCTTTATAGGTTCAAGTATGCGGGAGCAATGAGGGCAGCGGAGTTTATGCGTTTTAGAGAAGCGGCTATCAACAGACAGAGAGTGTCTGTTAAGGCAGACTTTAAATCTAATCCGGGACTTCTTTTTGCCATCATTCCAGGTAAGAAACGGCTTCGGGGCATTGCAGACAGGACAGGTGCAGTTATCAGGAATGTCGCATTCACCCCTTCGGAAAGTAGGCTTGATGTTTTTTTCATAGCGTTGTTCAAAGTAAGGAATAAGGTCATTCCATTTCCAATCCTGTTCATAGAAGATGATACGAGGAAGTTCATCAATCCTGAATTTCTGGTATGTAGGAGATTTTGAATCATCATAAGCCCACTGTTTGAAAGGTCTTGACGAAGATTAATCAGAAGGTTGGTTTCAGATTTATTACGAAATTTGGTTCAAAAGGAATTGTAAATCTTGGAAAGATGTTACCAGGAGTAGGTGCTATTGTAGGTGGCGGACTGGATTTAGTGGAAACGAAGGTTATCGCAGATCGTGCATACAAATGGTTTATGACAGGAGATTTTTCTGTAAAAGGTGAGAGTAACGACGATGTTATAGATATAGATAATAATGATTATAATACAACGGAAATAAAAGAATAGAACATATGTTTGAAAGGACGTTGAAAAAGGTTCTGGGCTATAGTATAATAGCAAGAAATAGAAGGCTTGTAGGTAGGTGGAATATGCTAGAAAAAATTATAGAACTTACAAACGAATATATAGAGAGTATGCCGAAAAAAGAACGTAAAAAATATGGACAGTTTTTTACCAGTATGGAAACGGCTCGTTTTATGGCGGGATTATATAATTTCGATGAGAAAACAGGAAAAGTAAGTGTGCTTGATGCAGGGGCTGGTTCAGGCATATTATCATGTGCTTTTATTGAGCGAGTGGAAACAATAGATTCTATTCAGGAGATTGAACTTACCTGTTATGAGAACGATGAAAATGTATTGCCATTGTTGAAACGTAATCTGGAATATTGCAAAGAAGAGACAAAGAAAAAAATCACGGTCAATATAATTGAAGATAACTATATTCTGAGTCAGTATTTGGATTTTAATCATATGTTGGGAGGAAATGAGGAGCCTAAGAAATATGATTTTGTAATTGGAAATCCGCCGTATATGAAAATTCCGAAAGATGCGCCAGAAGCAACAGCGATGCCAGAGGTATGTTATGGTGCACCGAATTTATATTTCATTTTTGCGTCTATGGGGTTATTTAATTTATATGAAAATGGAGAGATGGTTTACATCATTCCGAGATCATGGACATCAGGAGCGTATTTTAAACGTTTCCGGGAATATTTTCTGACAGAAGGGAAATTGGAACATATTCATCTTTTTGTCAGCAGAAATAAGATTTTTGACAAAGAAAGTGTGTTGCAGGAAACAATTATTATTAAAGTAAAAAAGACAAGTGAAAAGCCAGAAACCGTTACGATTACATCATCGAAATCAAATAGTGATTTTGGGGAGCTGACATCATTAACAGTTCCGTATGATCTGGTTGTAGCAGGATCAGATTATTATGTTTATCTTGTGACAGATGAAAATGAAGTGGAAGTATTAAAGAAATTGCATAAATTTGATAAGACACTTCCAGCAATAGGTGTAAAAATGAAAACCGGATTGACTGTGGATTTTCGCAATCGTGAAATCCTGCGGGATGAGGAAGAAGAAGGAGCAATCCCTTTATTTTATTCGCAGCATATAAAACAGGGAAAAGTAGAATTCCCAATACAGAAAGAACATGAATATGTAGTGACAGAACAAAGGGGATTGATGCAGGATAACAAAAACTATCTATTTGTAAAGCGCTTTACAGCAAAGGAAGAACCTCGAAGATTACAGTGTGGAGTATATTTAGCCAAAAGATTTCCGCAGTATCAAAAGATAAGTACACAGAATAAAATTAATTTTGTGGACGGTGTATTAACGGAAATGTCAGAATGCCTGGTGTATGGGTTATATGTATTATTTAATTCTACACTTTATGATGAATATTATCGTATTTTGAATGGGTCTACACAGGTTAATTCAACAGAAATTAATGCAATGCCTGTACCGGATTTAGAGGATATTCAGGAAATGGGCAGAAAAGTGCTTAAAAGTAAGGATTATTCGGAGGCAAATTGTAATTTGATATTGGAGGGATACTGTGGATAAAAAAATAGAAGAAACAAGAGAATTTTTGCAAACAATAGGTATGCCCAAAGCACAGCAAGCGGATATATGTTGCTATGTGATACTGGCTATGGCGGGAATAAAGCCGGATATGTCATGGAGTGAAGCAACAAATGACTGGATTCGTATTCATGATATTATTCAATTTGTTAATACATTTTACGGTATGAGCTATGCAGAAAACAGCAGAGAAACATTTAGAAAGCAGGCTTTGCATAGATTTCGTACCGCAGCTTTGATAGAGGATAATGGAAAAGCAACCAACAGCCCCAATTATCGGTACAGATTGACGGAGGAAACTGTACAAATACTGAGAACGATGGAAACACCAGCGTGGAAGGAATCTATAAAACGCTTCCTTTGTTACCATGAAAAGTTAATTGATTTGTACACTTCCAAAAAGAAGATGACAATGATGCCGGTAAATATAAATGGCGTGAACTTTAAATTTTCTACAGGTAAGCATAATGAACTGCAAAAAGCTATTATCGAGGAATTCGCACCGAGATTTGCACCAAATTCTGAGTGTTTGTACGTTGGAGATACAATAGAAAAAGATCTGGTAAAGAATGTAGAAAAATTAAAAGAACTGGGATTTGAAATTACACTACATGATAAGATGCCAGATGTAGTGCTATATCGTGAGGACAAGAATTGGATTTATTTTGTGGAATCGGTAACATCGGTCGGTCCGATGGATCCAAAACGTATATTGGAAATTACAGAAATGACGAAAGATGTAACAGCAGGAAAAATATTTGTAACAGCATTTCTGGATTTTAAGACTTATAAGCGGTTCGCAGAGGAACTTGCGTGGGAAACAGAGGTCTGGATTGCTGAAATGCCAGAACATATGATACACCTGAACGGTGATCGATTTATGGGACCGAGGTAGAAGGGAGAAAAAATATGGCAAAACCTAAAATATTTGTATCGTTTGATTTTGAAAATGACAGAAGTTATAAATATACTTTAAATATGTGGAATGCAAATTCGAATTTTGAATTTACTTGTAATGATAAATCACCGAGTGAAATTCAAAGCTGGAATATACCAACGGTTAAAGCAGTATTATCCAGAAAAATTAGTGAAGCAACGCATATTGTGGTTATAGTAGGAAAGGAAGCCAATAAATTACATAAGGATAGAATGCTTATTGGTTACCGTAATTGGCAGAATTTTGAAGTCGCAAAGGCAAAAGAACTGGGAAAACATATAATTGCAGTGCAATTAAACTCTTTGTATGAGTATCCAGAAGAATTGAAAAATTGTGGCGCTAAAAGAGTTTATAGTTTTAATCATGATGATATTGTAAGTGCAATAAGAGGGTGGTAATATGGATATATTGGATGTGCTGTATGATCACTATAAGGAAACATTCAGCCTGAGTAAAGAAGCACAGGGAAGAAGAAATAAAAGTTTTGTTATTCTTTGCGTATTGGAAGCGGTTTCCTTTCTGCTTTTAATAAGACCGGAAATGGCGTTTGAACTCATTTTAAAAGGCATAAATAAAGATATAGAAACAACCTTGCAATTGAGTAATACGATTATTCAAACTTTAATTTGGTTATTGATTGTATATGTGATGATACGCTATATTCAAGATATGTTATATATTGAACGACAATATACGTATTTAGATAAACTTGAAAAAGAAATATCTAATTTAACTATATCAGGAATTTTCTCACGTGAGGGAGCGAATTATCAAAGAAATTATCCAATGGTGTTAAATTTTATTGATCTATTTTATAAAATGTTGATGCCAATATTGTTTGCTTTAATTAACATAGTACGGATTCATGAGGAGTGGATATTATCACAAGAATCCACCATAGCACTTGTATGCGATACAATTTTATGTGTTGCAATTATAGTTATTGATTGGTTTTATTTTTTTGAAGTTCACACAAAAATAACGGGATTTTGCAAAAGTCATCTTCCTTTTATTAATTCAATTGCTAATGGTTTAAGGAAAGTATTGAAGGAGGTTTAAATTATGGCAAAGAAAAAAGTATGTTGTTCTTTTGATTATGAACATGATAGAATATACTATAATTTATTAGAGGCTTGGAATGAAAACGATGATATTAATTTTTCAATTAACGATTGTACACCAAGCGAAATTCAAAGTGAATCGGTTTCAACTATTAAGCAGGTGTTGAGTACAAAAATAGGTCAAGCTAACTATATGATTGCGATAGTCGGTAAACATTCAAATGATAAACATCCAGATAGTGAGAAAATCGGTTATAGAAATTGGCAAACATACGAAATTGCAAAAAATCATGAAAAAGGAAATGGCTTAGTCGTAGTCAAATTAGATAGTTCACATGAGGTGCCAGATGAAGCATATGGAATTGGTGCAGAATGGGTATATTCATTTAATTTGGAGGATATCTTGAATGCTTTAAATGAGTTGGCAAAATAGAAGCTGAGCTTTAAGAAAATAATCTATACATAACTATTGGAACAATACAAAAGAGGTGGGTATATATGAAAGTGTTTATTAGTTGGTCTGGAAATAAAAGTCATAAAGTTGCGATGATTTTTAGAGGGTGGTTGCCATCAGTAATTCAGTCGCTGGAGCCTTATGTATCTTCAGAGGATATTGACAAAGGTGCTAGGTGGAGTAGTGATATTGCAAAGGAATTGGAAGATTCCACATTTGGAATTGTGTGTGTGACTAAAGATAATTTACATGCACCATGGTTGTCTTTTGAAGCAGGTGCATTGTCTAAAACTATGGATAAATCTTTTGTAACACCATTTCTTTTTGATATAAAACGTTCGGAAGTTAATGGACCTATTTTACAATTTCAATCAACTGTTTTTGAAAAAGAAGATATAAAGAAGTTGATACATACATTAAATAAAGCATGTGGTGAAAGCGGAATATCAGAAGCTATGCTTGATAAGGCTTTTGAAGTATGGTATCCGACATTGGAAGAGGAACTAAACGGCTTAAAAGAGGATAATGAAAATGATTTGGAAAAAAACATTCAAGAAGAGAATCATTCGACTGAAATTATAGAAGAAATATTGGAATTATCAAGAGACAATCAAAAGCTGTTGCGAAATCCCGACTCTAAATTGAATGATAGCATTGATGAATTAAAAGAACGGTTAGATTTAACTTTATCCAAAGTTGAGAGAAATATAGATTTTGAAGAACGAAGAATGCCTAGAAAATATAAATCTATGTTCATGGAAGAACTTATTCACTCCATTTTGCCAGATTGTCAAAAACAATATGCTTTTTTGATAGTGTTAAGTATGGTTCAGGACAAATTACCATGGATATATAACATAGGAAAAGAATTATTGGAGATGCTTTCGTCAGAAAATAGTATTGATGTAAAAAGGGAATCAATCAATAATTTTAGAAGAATCATGGAGGTTTCTTTTGAACATCCAATGATGAGGGAAGTTTATATGAGAAAAAAAGACGATTATATATTGATGCGTGATATGGAACATATGCTAATGGAATTAGTAGGGGCATTAGAAAAGGAGATAATTGATTAACAAGATAGACTGGCAACAAATTGGCAACAGAAAATCAGCAAGCCAAAATAATATATGCAATTGAAATAAAATAACGGCAAAAAAGGCACAAAACTTAAACAAATATATTTAAGAATACCTTTGGACTTGCCGAGTTCGAATAGTAAACAGAGCTTTTTAAATGGCGTAAACAAGCCATTTATGAAGCTTTTTCTTTTATTGTGATACATGTTTTGATAGTACCACAGATATTAATGAGTAAAAAAAGAGATATTAGCGGTATTGTTATATGTCATTATATGTCTTGCTTTTGTATTTATTAGAATCTTGAGAAACTCATATTCATATTGGAATTGCTAAAGCAATTATTTAAAAAATATGTTATGATAATGATTAAAAAGAGCTTTTGGACTAAAATAGTTCAAGTAATTATATTTTTTGTCCAAGATGGAAGAAAAAATGCAGATAAACAGCGGTTTTTCTGCTTAGACTAAAGATAGAATTAGCTCAAGATTGAAGCCAATAAAATGTGGAAGCTATAGGAAGGTGAATGCAATGACAATTGAAGAAATTTTATCAAAGGAAGAAAATCAGACATTTGATTGGAAAAGTATAAATATTTCTCCAAAGGATTTAGCAATACCGATTGTTGCATTTGCTAATGCAGACGGTGGAGATATTGCAATAGGTATAACTGATAAGACGAGAAGAATTGAAGACATTGATTTTGAAACCAAGAAGTTAAATGAACTTCTAAGAGTGCCATTTGATTTCTGCAATCCGACTATTAAAGTTGGAATAGAAAAGTTCCGTGTGTTGATGAAAAGGGACGAGAGAATCATGTACTTGTAATGCATATTGACGCAAGTACGCAGGTACATGCTAATCAGGCAGATGATGTATTCTTAAGAGTTGGTGCTAAATCTAAATTACAGACTTTTGAAGAACGCCTTCAGCTTAATTATGACAAGGGAGAACGGTACTTTGAAGATAAGGCTGTGCCTGATGCTACAATAGATGATATAGATATGGACTTTGTAAAAGAATATACTTATAAGATTGATTACGGGAAAAGTCCTTTGGAATATCTTAAAGAAAACAGAGGTTTCATAAAAGAAAAAGATGGCGAGATTCAAATTAGTACTGCTGCAATTTTGTTATTTGGAAAGAATCCTCAAAATTTCTTTCCTCGTGCAAGGATTCGTTTTATACGTTATTAGGGAACAGAAGAAAAATTTGGAACAGAGATGAATGTAATTAAGGATGTCATCTTTGAAGGAACACTGCTTAACATGATAAATGAGGCAATTGCATATTTGGAAACGCAGATAAAAGAAAAAACGTATCTTGGACCAGATGGAACGTTTGTTACAGATGAGGAATATTCTAAGTTTGTCAGACAGGAATTGATCGTAAATGCGGTTACTCATCGTGCCTATAGTATCACTGGTACAGATATTCAGATAAAAATGTTTGATGACCATATAGTAGTTGAAAGCCCGGGAAAACTTCCGGGACTTGTAAGAGCGGACAATATACGATTCACACATTTTTCAAGAAATCCCAAGATTGCAGAGTTTCTAAAGAACTATAAATTTGTAAAAGAATTTGGTGAAGGTGTTAATCGTATGTGTAATGAGTTGGAGCAGGTGAGACTAAAAGATCCTGTTTATCATACAAATGCTTTTATGTTACAGGCGGTTATTTATAATTCAAAAGTTGGAAAAACTATTGTTGAAAAAACCGCTGATTCATTAAAAAAATTGGCTGTTGCAGTCAATAAGTCGTTGATTGATTACCAAAAGCCGGTGATTGGAGAAGAAAAGTCGGCGATTGACGATAAAAAATCGGCGGTTGATAGGATAAAGTTGGCGATTGAGCAGCAAAAATATAATGAACCTTCGAAGGCAAATATTCTTAAGGTGTATGATGGAATAGAGAAAAATCAGATTTTTGGAACAAAAGAAATAAAAGAAATTCTTGATTGCTCACCATCCACAGCAAGAGCAGTCATGACAAAACTTAGAGATATGAAAGTTGTTAAAGCGGTGAATGGTAAAGGAAAGGGAAAGTATGTATTCATAGAATAAAAATGAGATATAGAGTATTCCTGAATGTAAAAGCTTTATGTGTGGAAGTCAGGAGAAGATAAAAACTGAATTGGTTAAAGGCACAAATTTGGTTTAAGTAACTCTTATAATGAAGATGAGAAATGTCGTAGAAATGTCATAGAAATTTTGAGAAAAATCAAGTGACTAAAATCAGAATATTCTAAGAAGAAGCTTTCTAAAGCGTGAGAGATGCTTAAAGAGCTTTCTAAAACGAATATTTCAAAGTTAGTCTCAACGAAGTCTCACGAGGTTTGAGACTCTATGATATAGCAAAACGCGATAAAACTGGAATTTGTAGGTAAATTATAAAGTCGTAGTCTCATTTTTGAAATTGTTTGTTGAGACTAACATGAGACTGAGGAGGTTCAAAATCATGGACATAAGCAAAAAGGATTGGAAATTATTTCGAGAAAGACTATAAGGCTGGCAGAGGAATTATATGGAAGGTCTTGTTAAAGAGTATGTGAACTTTCTGAACGATGACACAAGTTCTGTATCAGAGAAATTTTGGGAACTTGAAAAACGGATAAAAGAAGATAAGCACCATCCTGGAGTTGTCATGGAACTGAAAAAATCAGAAGTAATATGGGATATGGTTTGTCTCATTAGACTGAAAGTAATTACATATAATGATTTATTAGACTTTAGTGATAAATTACAGAATGAAGTAAAAAGAATATTTGAGATGACTGCTTAAGAGAAAGTTTGCAAATGTTACTTATTTGAAAGAAATATTGTTGGGTGCATTGCCAGATGTTTTGAATGTAAAGCAACAGTCAAAGAAAGTGTAGAATATTCCGCAAGCGGTGAAGCAAGAGGGAATCGTTAACGTTGAGGGAACTGGTTGGTCTTGAGAAGCTTGTTGATAATGGTGAAACAAAAGGCAAAATGTACAAATTATAATAACTCGTCGCTAAAAAAAACGACGAAAAAAGCGAAAGAAGATTTATAGTTAAAAGAGAGAAGGTGGCTTAGTGGTCAGTGTATTTGATATTATTCCAAATAATTTTTTTAATCCATTATCAAGTAATAGTAATTATAGGATTAATGCTGCTTTGCTCCAATTTATATATGAACAATATGATAATGAGATATCATATAGAATAAAGAGAAACATACTGCGAGACGAAGTGGCGTATTATATTTCGGAACATTCTGAAGAATTTTTGTCAGACAATGATATGTCTAATAAGAGTTATCAAGATATATCAAGTGATTATTTAAGAAGATTCGCAAGTAAAGAAGTAGGATGGCTGGAAGAAGAGTTTGATGAGACAACATTTGAAAAGTATATAGTTATAACAGAACAAGGAGTTATTTTGGCAGAATTACTAATACGTTTGGAACGACCAGAAAGAGAAGAACTCTCAAGTTATATGTATAATATTTATAATACTTTACTGAATCAGGAACAGTGGAATGGTGATCCATATGTAGGTGCGTTGAAAAACGTATATAAGAATGCAAAAGCACTGTCAAAATCTCTTAAGAAAATGTCTACTTATATTCGTAAAACAATTGAAAAGATAATGAAAGAAATTTCATATGAGAGCTTAACTGAAAATATTATTGCTTATTGTGGTGGCGATTTTATAAAGGAGTATGCCAGACTTACTAAACCACAGAATAACATTCACATATATCGTGGTAAGATAATAAATATGTTAGATCAGATGCAAAATGACGATGATATGTATGAGCTAATTACAATTGGATGTGTTAATGAAGAAGATATTGAAGAATGGGAAGCTCAAGAAAAAATAGACTTAATGTTTGAAACAATTAAGAAGTTCTTGAAGGATGATTATTTGAGAATTATCGCAGATATAAAGCATAAACTGAATCTTTATATAACAATGGCATTGGGTAGATTAAGATATTTAAAAAATCATGAAGTTGATATGCGTGGACATGTAGAAAGAACATTGAAGTATATGTTGGATATGTTTGCTGAAGCAGGATTGAAAGAAGAGTTACCAGATCAAATGAGTGAAATGATTCGAATAAATCAAAACAAATACATCAATGAACAATCAATTCGAATGCCACAAAATAGAAAAAGAGTACGACAACAATCAGTAACGGAGATAGAAACTCTTACGGAGGAAGACTTATATAATCTAAAAAAAGTATATGAGAAAGAGGCTAAAAACCCATATTCCAAAAAAATAACAAAACAGTACATAAAAACATTGATTGGAAATAGGCACGAGTTGTCAAGTGCTGAGGTTCCTCTTGAAACAAAAGAAGATTTGTTGATGATTTTATCAGCTGCAGCTTATGCAGAAGAAAATGGGTTTAAGATTGAAATAGAAGAAGGGTATTTTGAGGCTGGAAAAATGGTCTTAAGGTCATTCAGAATATTGGAGGCGTAATATGAATATTGTAGAAGCTTGGGATGATTTTACATCTTCCGAAAAGTTAATGTTTCAAAACTGTTGCAGGAAGATATTAAGAAGGACATTTTTGGTTAGAGATAAGCAGGACGATAGAAAACATTATTTTTTTGTTGTTAATCATATAGATTCATTTTTAAATTATTTTTCTTTTATGGGATTTGAAGTTAAGTGTGAAAAGGATAATGGTGTTGTCATGCTTGATAATTGTTCGGAAATAGGTGATAAAGATAAATTGCAATCAAATAGGTATCGTTTCACTAAAGAAGAAACAATTGTGTTGTGCTGTCTATGGTTGCTTTATGTGTCGAGAATAAAAGAGGGAACTTTGTCTTCAGTAATTGTAATTGGAGTGTCTGATTTAATTTACGAATTAGAAAAGTATGATGCAAGAGATATGGTTAATAAGACTGCTTTAGGCAATATTTTTAAAGTATTTAAAAATTATAGTTTAATAGATGTTGATGGAAACGTTGGAGATATAGATTGTAAACTCATTTTGTATCCTTCATTGCAATTTGCTTTAGATACTAATGAGTTTGAAAGGTTTGTAAAAGAAGTTGTAGAGGTTGTACTGGAAGGAAAAGATAGTTTGGAGGAGGATGCGGATGAGCAAACCGATAATGTTGAGTGAAAATAGTAGAAAAAGTGCAACAAAACTCTTATTGGTTAATTGGTCTCGATTTTCTAATGTACCTATTGCATTGGAAGGATCAACTTTGTTTACAGGAGTTAATGGAAGCGGTAAGTCTACGATATTGGATGCAATGACTTACATGCTTACTGGTAACACTCAGTTTAATAAGGCTGCATTAGATAGAGATAGAAATGTGGTTTCTTATGTTCGTGGAGATACAAAGAGTGAAGGAAAAAATAGATTTATTCGCGAAGGAGAAGTAACATCTTATATTGCAATGGAGTTTTGGGCTCCTTTAGAAAATCAATATTTGGTAGTAGGTGTATGTATTGAATATGTTAATGAGACAAGTAACACAAAAAAATGGTTTGTTTTCAAAGATACTAGAATTGATGATTGCAGATTTTATACAGTAAAAGAGAAAGAAGTAACAGTATATCCTCGCCATGAATTGACAGTAAAGGGAAAGAAAGTCCCAGCAGGTGAGTTTATGAATCGCGATAAAGGTACTGAACAAGTGTTGAGGGCTTTAGGTCTGCGTTGTGGAGTTGAAAAGTACAGAGCTAAACTAGTGAAAATGATGGCTTTCAATCCAGAGAATAATATTGATAAATTTATTCAGGAATGCGTTTTGGACGAACATCCAATTCGCTCAATGAGTGATATTCGAGAACATCGTAATCACTATAATGAGGCAAAAAAGGTATATGAAGAATTGGCAAATGGAAAGATTCAATTGGAGGTTGTGCAATCAAAAATAGCTGATTATGAAGCTTCGGAGCGAAAATATGAGGTGAGGCGAATTCTTTTATTATATCAGGAAACGAAATGGCACCAGGAACATAGAGTACAGTTAGAAGAGAAAATTGATGTTGATAAGGCAAAGTTACATCAATTACAGAGCCGGTTAGAAGATTTGACTGAGAAGAGAAAGAATGCACTAGATAGAAAAATAAATGCTGAAAAGAATGAACTATTATGTAGTATTGAAGAAATAACCAAGTCATTAGAAAGCAGTATTTCCGCGATTGAAAAAGAAATAGAGAAATATGAAAAAGCTTTAGAAGAATTACAATTGTTGGAAACAAGAATTCGAGAAATTATGGATTGGTTCGAAACAGATGGTGAATTGACGGACAAAGACGTTGCAGTTATTGAAACTATTGCGGAGACTACCTTTAATGTTGATGAAAAAGTCGCAGTATTTATAAAGTTTAAAAATATAGTAAGTGAAAAAAAGGCGAATTATCAAACAGACAAAGTACATATCTCAGACAGAATTGAGGAGATAAAGCAAGAACTGGAAGAAATACAAGAAAAAATATCTAGATTAGAGTCAGATGTACTTCCTTTTGAGAAGAAATATGAAGGGGCTAAACAAATAATAAAGTCAGAACTTGCAAAACTAAATATTCAAACGGATGTACGGTTGTTTGCAGAGTTGGTTCAACACGTTGATAAGGATTGGCAGTTGGCAATTGAGACGTTTTTATGGAAAAAGAGATTTGATATTGTAGTAGATGGGCAGTATTGTGAACAAGTAATGGAGATTGTTCACGAACATCAACTAAGAGATATTAAAGTTGTAATTACTGACAAATTACCAGAAACAGATATAATACAAGGATCGGCTGCTGCAATGCTTGATATTCCTAATGAATATGGAAGAAGATATGCAAATTACCTTCTTAATGGTATCCATTTGTGTAATGATATTCAAGAATTACATAAGTATCCTAAAGGTGGTTTGATGATTGATGGTACATTGTCTAAGAGCTTCACAATGACTTGTATGAATTTGCAAAGAACTCAAATATTTATGGGGCATGATGCAATTAAACAGCAACTCAGAAAAGCAAAATCAGATAAAGTTGTTCTTGAGCATGAAGAAAATAGGTTAATGGAGGATTTGAAGATATTAAGCCAATATATAGCTGATATTGATGCAGTAAATTGGGATGAGACAAGATATATATTTGACATTCAAAAGCGTATTGATGAGAAGAAAACGGAAGTTCAAAATAAAAAAATCGAATTGACAAAAATAGAAAACACTCCAGGATTTGCTGCTGCATTACAAGAAAAGGAGAGTGCTGATAAAGAATACAAAGAAGTTGACGGACAATTCATTAATGTAAATAATTGCATAAGTACATGTAGAGAAAAAATTCGAGATAATGAGGAGAAGTATGATGAATCTGATCAACAAATTAAAAAAGCTAAGCATGAATATGATAATGCCATTTTACAAAGATTAGAATTAAGAAAAGAAATGGTTGAATTATATGACAAGCTCCGTATTAAGAGTGATAGCGCACGTGTTATGACAACTAAGAATGTTGAAAATGTTCGTGGAGAAAAAGAAAGTGCTATAAGGATTTTAGAAAATGAACAACGTAAATATTGGCATATCATAGGTCAAAGTGATGAAAAATATGGAATAGGATTTATTCCTTTATTTAGAGAACAATATAGAGATATTGCCAATGTGAAAATTGAGGAAGCAAAACAGAAATTAGATGAACAGCAACATGTACTAGAGAATGCTTTTATGGTTGATTTTGTTGCAGAAATTAATGAGGCAATTAGGGAAGCCAAAGAAGAGATTGATGAAATAAATAAAGCACTTAAGGATATTCCATTTGGAAAAGATACATATCAATTTAAGATGCTGGAGAAACCAGATAGGATGGTATTTTTTAATCTTTGTAAAAAACTTGAAAGTTATATGAATTCAATGGATGTGTATCGTGCTATGAACCAGGATGACGAAGAAATGGAATACAACATAAGACAATTCATGGATACTATATTAGAGGAAGAAAATGAGGAAGAGTACACAGACTATCGAAAGTATTTCAAGTATGATATGCGTATATTATCAAGACAGGATGGAGAAGAAGTGCTGGCAGATTTATCGAAAAAACAAGGGTCTGCAAGTAATGGTGAAAAGCAAACACCATATTTTATTATTCTTGCAGCCAGTTTGCTACAATGTTACCCAAAGAATGTTTCATGTGCAAGATTAGCATTTATTGATGAAGCATTTTCGGCTCTTTCAAGGGAAAGAATCGAGCAAATGGTTAAGTTTTTTGAGGATAATAAATTTCAGGTGATTTATGCATCTCCACCAGAAAAAATTGATAGTATCGGTTCCCATATTAACTCAACTATAAGCTTATGTATGAAAGGAAAATATACATGGGCTGTTGAAGGGTTGGTGAAATTGGATGAGTTTAAGACTGAGTAAAATACAAAAAGATGCTTTGAATATGCTATTAGATGTGTATGAAAACAGTATTACATATAAAGGGCAAAATATTAAGAATCAAAGCTTTGCTATTAAACCAGAAAAAATATTTTATGAATACAACGGAGATTATACAGATCAAGATGAAGTAAATCAATTCAATAGGGAAATGCAATCTTTGATGGAATTTGAGTTTGTGATTTTGGATTATGAAAGAGGTATTCCAGTAATTTCTAAGATTAAACTTAATACAAATTCGATAAATGAGATATATTCAGTATTGAAGCGAGAAGATATCACAGTAAAACGTAATCGGGAAATTAAAATGTATACGCAATATATGGGTGTTCATGATATTATGGATGCGTTTTGCAAGAGCCAGGTAGAACGACTTAATGATTACAAAGATGCTAAGTATACGTCTGACATTGCAATAAATATTCTGAAATTGTTAAAATATGTGCTTGGAAATAATAGTGACATTATGGAACGTGAATTATCAGTAGCAGTACTAGGAGATACAAAACTCTTTGAAAAAAGTTATAAGTCGCGCATTTGTAGCATAATTGAAGAGTATGGAGAGTTAGAATTAGATTTATCTATTTTGGACAAAAAAGAAAAAGAGAAAGCAATTCTGGAGGAATATCAAGTTTTTTCAAATCCTTCATATATTTTTTTCAAAGGAAATGTAGATATTCATTATGTTGATGGGAATTCTATTAGCGTTACACCAGATAATCCGATAGCTATTTTATCAGAGGCAATCGCGCGGATAGAAATGATAAAGGTAAATTCAAATCGAATAGTGACTGTTGAAAATCTTACTTCATATAACAGAATTAATGATAATAAATCAACATTTATCTATCTAAGCGGATACCATAATGCTGCAAAGCAAAGATTTTTAAAGAAGATAGCAGAAAATAATGGTGGTGTTTCTTGGTTTCATTTCGGGGATATTGATCCTGACGGATATTTTATTTTAAAGAATTTAATAAAAAAAACAAAAATTTCATTTGTTCCATTGTATATGGATGTACAGCAGTTGAAAAATTATAAACAATATTGTAAGCCGCTTGAAAAGAATGATATGGTAAAGGCAAATTCACTATTGAAAATTCATTTCTACGATGAAGTTATGGAATTTATGCTGGCAAACAATTGTAAATTGGAGCAGGAAATTATTAGTTGGTTATATAAAAGAAATTGATATGATTGTGGTGATGATGGCTGTTACGTAAGCGTAGGAGCGTTTACGTTTGATTAATGATGATGTCAGGAGATTCATTAATTTTGAGTTATCAAATCAGTATATGCTTTTCTTACAAAATTGTGATGGACTTAATGTATCTGATAAGAGTTTTAAAGTGCTTAAGTTTGATAACTATAGATGATCTGGAAGATTTTAGCGATGATTTGCAAGAAACAATGAATCATTTTTTCAATAGATAAAGTCGGGAGTGTAAAACCGGGAGGTATGTCAATATGCGTGATTCAATAGAAAACATATCACAACTTCAGAAAAAGTTGAATGACCTGCAACTGGAAAATCAGATATTAAAAAATATATTGGACAAAGCAGGATTGTCATACCATAAAGAATTATCGATGTTTAGGCAAAGTGATAGTAAAGAAGCTTTTGATCCGGAACAAGGCAAAAGAATCCTTCATCCACAGGCAATAACAGAAAATATGGCAAACCAGTTTTTTGGAATGTTTTGGGGCAGACAAGACGTTTATGCTAAACGTAGTGTTAACAAAGAAACTGGCAAGGCAGCATACTATTTTCAGTGTAATAATTTCTGGACAAATGTATGTCATAAGAAGATAAAAGATGGCATTAACATTAATTGCAAGGATTGCAAGAGTCGTTCTTATAAGCCAATAACAAAATACGATATATTAAATCATTTGCAGGGGAATTCTTATAATGCATCTGATGTAATAGGAGTATATCCGCTTTTAAGTAATGGAACATGTAGATTTATGGTATTTGATTTTGATAATCATGATAAAGGAGCAGAAGAAAAGGATTTTGCAAATGTTGATGATACATGGATTGAAGAAGTTGAGGCAATGAGAGAAATTTGTGTATTAAATGGAATAGATCCATTAGTGGAACGTTCAAGGTCTGGCAAAGGTGCACATATATGGATATTCTTTGATAAACCGATAGCTGCTTCATTGGTAAGAAAGTTTGGATATTCTTTGCTTGATAAAGGTGCGGAACAGGTTAATTTAAAATCTTTTAAATATTATGACAGAATGCTGCCAGCACAGGATTCATTACGGGATAATAGTGCACTTGGCAATCTGATTGCATTGCCATTACAGGGGAAGGCTTTGCAGGATGGAAATAGTGCGTTTATTGATGGCAAATGGAATGCTTATCCTGATCAATGGAGAATATTATTTAGTAAGCCAAGATTATCACAGGAATTTTTAGAAGAAAAAATAAAAGAATGGACAAATTCTATTGAGGATATTGTCGCAGATGCTGATGAAAGTGATAGGGAAAAACCATGGAACAAAATGCAGCATTTTAATAAAAATGATGTAGATGGGAAGTTACATATTACATTATCAAATGGAATATATGTGGACAATACGAATTTGAAAGCATCTATGCAGAACAGAATCCGCAGAATGGCAGCAGTTAGCAATCCGATTTTCTATAAAAATCAGGCAATAGGAACATCAAATTATAATACACAAAGATGGATATATCTTGGAAAAGACCATCTTAGTGGATATATACAGATACCAAGGGGATTGCAGGATGAACTTCTTAAAAAGACAAAACAGGCAGATATTGATTGTGAAATCGAAGATGAGCGTCAGCAGGGAAGAAATATTAATGTGGATTTTAAAGGTGAACTGCGCCCTGAACAGGATAGGGCATTAAAAGAGCTGATGAAATACGATAATGGAATACTTCATGCTGCAACTGCATTTGGTAAAACTGTGGTTAGCAGTGCGATAATTGCACAAAAGAAAGTGAATACATTGATTATATTGGAATCATCAGCATTGATAGAGCAGTGGAAAGAGGCATTGGGAAAATTCTTAAATATTGATGAGGAACTTCCGACCTATGAAACTAAGACAGGGAGAGTACGGAAAAGAAAAAGTCTGATTGGAACATTGCAGGGAGCACATGATTCAATAACTGGAATTATAGACATTGCAATGGCAGGTTCACTGTGCAAAAAGGGAGAGTATCATAATCTGTTGAATGAATACGGACTCGTGCTGGTTGATGAGTGCCATCATTCTGCTTCTGAAACAATAGCCAATGTTTTAAAAGAAGTGAAAGCAAAGTATGTATATGGTGTGACAGCAACTCCCAAAAGAGGAGATGGATTGGAAAAAATCAATTATATGCTTATTGGGCCTATAAGATATAGTTATACTGCAAAGGAAAAGGCAAAAGAGCAGGGAATACAGCATCTTGTTTACCCACGCTTTACCAGAACTGTATCGCCTAGAGGCGTGATTGTTGGCAGGATGCATCCTAATGAAGCATATGAGATTATTCATAATAATGATATGAGGGATGAGCAGATTATTGAGGATGTAAAGAATTGCGTATCAATAGGTCGTACTCCGGTTGTTTTGTCACGATACAAAGATCATTCAGAAAAATTGTACGAGCGATTAAAAAGCTATGCTGATTATGTGTTTCTTATGACTGGTAATAATTCTAAAAAGGAACATAGGAAAATTCTTGAGCAGATGCGTCAGGTTAATAATGATGAGTCTATGATATTAGTGGCAACGGGTTCTTTGGTAGGAGAAGGCTTTGATTTTCCAAGACTGGATACACTTTTTATGGCAACACCTGTATCATTCCGTGGGGTAGTTGAACAGTATGCAGGACGATTGAATCGTGATTATGCAGGTAAACAAAATGTAATAATATATGATTATGTGGATAATCATATTCCAATGTTTGATAATATGTATATGAAGCGGCTGAAAGCATATAAACAGATTGGCTACGAGCTTTTTAGTGGCTTGAAGGATGATAAACAGACGGTTAATGCAATATATGAGGGAGATAATTATATAGAAGTTTTCCATAATGATCTGCTTGATGCCAATAAAAATATAATCATTTCCAGTCCAGCCATCAGCGGACAAAAAGTTTATGAATTAATTGGCATGCTAAAGGAAAAACAGGAGGCAGGAGTTCAGATTACAATAGTTACATGGACTTACGATTCATATGGATTTGGTGATGCAGCATATTGGATGCAGTTACATGAAGATATGCGTAAAGCTGGATTTTATATAAAAACAGTAGAAGAATATTGCGACCGGTTTGCAGTTATTGACCAGGAAGTAGTATGGTATGGAAATATTAATTTGCTGGCGAAGGATAAGATAGATGATAGTATTATGAGAGTTATGAGTAAAGAGATAGCGGGGGAATTGATGGAGATTACATTTGGGGGTAATGATAGGGAGGTGTAATGTAATAGTGGATTAATAGAGATTGTTGGAAAGGAATACATGCTGACAGCTAAGGTTTGTGAAGCATTAAAGTCAGACGTGGAATATACAAGAGACAAAACAGTTCAGTATATTAAGGCTAAAAATATGATTTTAGAGTATTTACAAACGAATGACCAGATAACATCTGCTAAAATACAGGAAATGTGTGGATTTACTAAACAACAGGCAAGAAGTGTTATTGATAAGATGAAAAGTGAAAAATTGATTAACTTAAAGGGCAAAGGACCGGCAGCTAGATATGTTATATTTGATGAATTGAGTGATAATTGAGTTTTGGTAAAATAAAACTCAATAGAAAACTCAATTACTTTTAATAGCAAGTACTAGAGTAATAAATATGCTGAAAATATGATTGAGTGGAGTCTTTTTAAAAACTCAATTGAAACTCATTATAAAACACAGACATATGAACAGATACAATGATGATTATTTATTAAGTATTTGCTTGATATTTTTTAGTAATGATAGTTAAGAGTTTAGTTGAGTGCAAAGTATTGGTAAGATTAATGTCACAAGCAAGTTTGAATAGTAAACAGAGCTTCATAAATGGTGTAAACAAGCCATTTGTGGGGCTTTTTCTTTTATCGTGATACCTATATGATACCCATTGAAGGTCATGTGGGGAAGAGTTGATGTAGATATTATGATTAATTATCTGGCTTTGCAGGGTGAAAGTTATCAGAACATGTTGAGGATACTTCAGAAAAATGGATACTTTCATTGCAACATATTACAATAAATAATATAATAGATACAATAAATATTAATTGAATGGATGTCATCAATATGGATAAAATAAATGAATTAGGATTAGAAACTGCATACATAGATGGTTCTGTTGCTTCTGACAGTTTTTATTGTCCTCAGTTTGTATCGAATAATTATAAATCTGGTAAGAAAGTTTTATCTTCGATTGAAGATGAGCTGTTAAGATGTGATAAGTTTCAGATCAGTGTTGCATTTATTACTATGAGTGGAATCACACCATTACTTCAGACATTTAAAGATTTGGAAAAGAAAAATATTCCAGGTGAAATTCTCACAACTAATTATTTAAATTTTAGTGAGCCTAAAGCATTGGAGAAGCTTAATGGATTATCAAATATTACATTAAAAATGTATGATGTACAAGAAGCAGATGAAGGATTTCATACAAAAGGATATATTTTTAAAACAGATGAAGTATATCGTATTATCATTGGAAGTTCGAATATAACAAGTGCAGCACTTACCAGTAATCATGAGTGGAATACTAAGCTTGTATCAACGCAGCAAGGGAAGATAGCGAAGGAAATAGTTGATGAATTTAATAGATTATGGAATTCTAGTTATGCCTTAGATTTTAATGAGTTTTACGACAATTATAAAGAACAATATGAAATTATTAAACATCAGAGAGATATTGCGAGGATTGATAATATTGTATCGCTTGAAAAATATAAGCTAAAGCCAAACAGTATGCAGATTGGATTTATTACAAATCTGAAGAAGATTTTAGAAGAAGGCGAGGACAGGGCACTTCTTATATCGGCGACAGGAACAGGTAAGACTTATGCTTCTGCATTTGCAATGAGAGAGCTTGGATTTAAAAAAGTTTTATTTTTAGTTCATAGAGGACAGCTTGCAAGACAGACTAAGAAATCTTATGAGAAGGTGTTTGCAAAATCTGTTTCTATGGGTTTGGTTGGCGCAGGTTATCATGAATATGAAGCGGATTATGTATTTGCTACTGTTCAGACGTTAAATAGGGATGAACATTTGCTTCAATATGATAAAAATGCATTTGACTGTATTATTTTTGATGAAGCACATCATGTAACTGCTGATACATATCAGAAGATTATGAAATATTTTGCGCCTAAGTTGTGGCTTGGAATGACAGCAACTCCTGATAAGCGGGATGATAATATTGCAGGTAGAAATGTTTATGAGCTGTTCAATTATAAGATTGCATACGAGATACGTTTACAACAGGCAATGGAAGAAAACTTGTTGTGCCCATTTCATTATTTCGGAATTACTGATTTATCTATAGTTGGAGATGTTAAAGAAAATCAGGATTTTAGTATGCTTACAAGCGATGAACGTGTAAGGCATATAATCCAGCAGGCAAATTATTATGGATATAGTGGAGAAAAAGTTAAAGGCCTTATATTTTGTAGCAGTATCAAAGAAACACAGGAATTATCACATAAATTTAATAATATAGTTAATCCGGACACAGGAAAATATTTTCGTACAATAGCGTTGAATGGCGATGCAACGGAACAGGAAAGGCAGAATGCATTTGAGAGACTTGCAATGGATGAGAATGAGGAAAATATTAATAAGAAGCCATTAGACTATATATTTTCCGTAGAAATATTGAATGAAGGTGTTGACATTGTAGAGGTTAATCAGGTTATTATGCTTAGACCGACACAATCGCCGATAATATTTATACAGCAGTTGGGACGCGGACTTAGAAAGGCTGATGGAAAAGAGTATGTTGTTATTCTTGATTTTATTGGTAATTATAATAATAATTTCATGATTCCAATAGCACTGTCAGGGGATAGAACTTACAATAAAGATAATATACGTAGATACATAATGGAAGGTGGAAGGGTTATTCCAGGTGCTTCTACAGTGCATTTTGATGAAATAAGTAAGAAAAGAATATTCTCATCTGTTGATAATGCTAATTTTAGTGATATTAAACTGATAAAAGAAAATTACACAAATCTTAAGAATAAATTAGGAAGAATACCACATTTACGGGATTTTGATGATTATGGAGAAATGGATGTTGCCCGTATTTTTGATAATAATAGTCTGGGTTCGTATTATAAGTTTTTAGTTAAATATGAGAAGGATTATAAGCTTCGTCTTTCACAGGAAGAAGAAAAGATAGTCGAATTTATTTCCAAGAAACTGGCAAATGGTAAGAGAATTCAAGAATTACAATTACTTAAGAGAATGCTTATGTATGCAAAAGGATTGTCCAAATGTGGATTATTTTCAAGCCTTTCACAGGATATGTTGACTTATGGTAAATCAATTAGCAAGGAACAGAAGGAAAATATTATAAATGTTATGACTAATGAATTTCCGGCAGGATCTGGTAAGAAAACATATGCACAATGTGTTTTTATAGAAAAGGAAGGCAATGATTATAAGCCAACAAAAACATTTCTTGAAATGCTATTAAATAAAGATTTTTATAATATTATTAAAGAACTTGTTGATTTTGGAATAAGTAGATATGAGAGAGATTATAAACAAAGTTATGATGTAACAGATTTTGTCCTTTATCAAAAATATACGTATGAGGACGTATGTCGTCTGCTTAATTGGGAACAGAATGAAGTTCCATTAAATATTGGTGGTTATAAATATGATAAGAAAACAAAGACATTTCCAGTATTTATTAATTATGATAAATCGGATGATATTAGTGACACAACAAAATATGAGGATCATTTTGAACCAGGATTTAGGGATCGATTGATAGCAATATCAAAATCGGGAAGGAGCCTGCAATCTGAGGATGTACAGAATTTTCTTAAGGCTAAAGAGAGAGGAATTAGAGTAGAACTTTTTGTACGAAAGAATAAGGACGATAAGATTTCTAAGGAATTTTATTATCTTGGGCATATGACGGCTAGTGGAAATACTAAGGAATTTACAATGCCAAATACACAGAAAACAGCAGTTGAGATAGAGTGGATACTTGATGTTCCTGTGCGTGAGGATATATATGAGTATATTGTAAATTCATAAATATTATGTATATGTCAAAAGTATAAAAAGTCGTTTGTGCTTGCAGAAAAAGACTTTTTTACTTAATTTATTGCATTAAATCACGATATTAAAAGAAAGAAGGAAAGTGAGATAATTAGTTTTATAATTGTCACACAAGAATTATATGAAAACAGTTAAAGTAGTTGCAGCAGTAATAAAAGAAGTTAATGATAAGGGGGAGCCTATTATATTCGCAACGCAGCGCGGGTATGGAGAATTCAAGGATGGCTGGGAATTTCCAGGAGGAAAAATAGAGGCAGGAGAGACACCACAGGAAGCATTAAAACGAGAGATTATGGAAGAATTAGATACAAAAGTTAAAATAGGAAATTTAATAGATACAATTGAATATGATTATCCCAATTTTCATCTTTTAATGGATTGTTTTTGGTGTGAGATAGTAAGCGGAGAATTGAAGTTAAAGGAACATGAAAATGCAAAATGGCTGACTAAGGAGCATCTTGATGAGGTTGAATGGCTGCCGGCAGATGTTATTTTGATTGATAAGATAAGAATGGATATGTAGGAAAATTTCACGAATATAATAAGTTTTACTACATGAGTGAAAGTGGTGATATAAGTGGATATTTTATTTAAAAATGATGATTTTGTATTTTCATACAGAGTTGGCGGTATATTGAAACATAATGGTAAAATTTTGTTACAGCGTCCGAAGAATGATGATTATGCAATTATTGGCGGACACGTTGCGGCTATGGAGACAAGCATGGAAACTCTTAAACGGGAATTTGAAGAAGAGCTTCATGCTAAGATAGATGTAGATAATCTGTTGGCAATCGGAGAAATTTATTTTCCATGGGGTAAAAGACCCTGTCATCAGATATGCTTATATTATAATGTGCATCTGGTGGATGATAATATTCCATTAGATGGAGTGTTTCATGGATATGATGAGCTGGATAATGAAAGAATTGATCTGGATTTCTGTTGGGTTCCACTAGAAGATTTAAAGAAGGGTGCTAAGGTATATCCTTTGGAGTTGATACCATATATTCTTGAGCCAGTGAAAGAAATTGTACATTTTGTTTCAAAGCAGATTTGAATTATGAGAGAAGGGAAAAGCGATTGTTAGAAGTTAAATTTTATGACTCAGTCGATAGAACATTAGGAAGTTATTATCCTGAATATAAGGAAATGTATTATCCAATTAAGTATGCTTACATTGAAAGGGTTATGGCACTAGAGAAAGAAGAACAGGAGAATAACGTATGAGTAAATTAATCATTCTCAGAGGAAATTCTGGAAGTGGGAAAACAACTGTGGCTAAAGCGTTACAGGAAAAGCTTGGATATAATACAATGCGTATATCACAGGATGAAGTCAGAAGGAATATGTTATGGGTTAAAGATGGCATAGATACAAAGGCATTACCTCTTATGGCGGAACTATTGAAATATGGAAAGGTTCATAGCGAGCTTACGATTTTAGAAGGAATTATGTATGATGAGTGGTATAGTCCGTTATTTAAACTGGCAAACGAATTATATGAATCCAATATATACGCATATTATTTTGACATACCATTTGAAGAGACATTACGACGTCATAGTATGAGAAATAAAAGTCAGGAATTTGGTGAAGAAGCTATGCGCGGCTGGTGGAGAGAAAAAGATTTTTCTTCTGTTCTTGATGAACAGGTCATTACTTGTGAAATGCAGGCCGATGATATTGTTGAAAGAATATATCAGGATTTATTTAAAAGCCTGCAACAGCGATGATAATACTACGTGATTATGAGAGCAAAGGTAAATAAGTTTAATAACTATTATGTATTATAGTTAGAAGATGTGACCTTTGTATGTATAGAAATATAGGGGTACTGCACTATTAGATTAGTACAGTACCCCTATATTATGATGATACATATCTGTTTAATCAATAACAAAGTTATTAACATTCTTACGAAGCTCAGCAGCAGAGGCTTCTGCGGTTTTGGCTCCATTCATAACAGCTTCTGAGCCTTTTACGATTACGACTGTCTTCTGGGCAATGTTGGTTGTTCCAGTTGCGCTGTCATTAGAAGCGGAAGTAATTCCATCTATTGCCTGAGTGATATTGCTTATAGATGCAACAAGCTCTTCTGATGTTGCACTGAAATCAGAAACAAGATCGTTAATGTTGGAAGCATCCATATTATAGTCATCAGCCATCTTCTCAAATCCGTTAAGACATTCAACAATATCAGTATCAACGAAATCAAGCAGGCGGTTAGAATCGCTTGTCAGGTTGCCTACAGCTTTGTTTACATTTTCGGTAACAGCCTGAATGTTGGCAACAGCATCTTTAGATTGTTCAGCTAATACACGGATTTCCTCGGCAACAACTGCAAAGCCTTTACCGGCTTCACCAGCTCTTGCAGCTTCAATAGAAGCGTTAAGGGCAAGCAGATTAGTCTGTGCAGTAATATTCAGGATAGAGTCAGCAAGTACACCAATCTGGTCAACTACCTTGGCATCTTCAAGAGCCTGCTCAAGATTTACTCGGATATCGGACATTATCTGTTTAATCTTCTGACGGTTTTCTACAGTATCATCCTTCGTCTTTACAGCACGTTTATGGATGTCCTGGGATTCGGTTGCACCATCCTGTGCCCTTATGGCAATTTCCCTTGCAGCCTCTTCAATCTGCTGTGTCATTCCATTAATCTGTTCAGCAGAGGCGGCAGTTTCTTGTGAACTTGCAGCAAGCTCCTCTGTTGTTGCTGATACGTCTTCAATTTCTGCGTTAAGATTGTATACATTAGTATCAATTGTTTCTACAACCTTATCAATATTGGCAGCCTCGCTTTTTACCTGAGCTAACAGGCTTCGTACAGATTCGCGCATGGTTTCAAGTGCATTGGCTAGCTGTCCGAAATCATCCTTACGCTTAAGCATAGGCTGCTGCATTTTTGTGGCAAAATTACCACCGGCAATGACTTCGAATTGTTCTTTTATTTTTCTTAATGATTTAGTAATATCAATTGCGATGAGGGCAACGAGTATAGCAACAACAATAAGCATACATACACTGCATATAATAAGTGAAATAGCTTTGCTTGAAGCATAGCTTGTGAATTCCTCATCCTGCTGTGCAATAGCAGTGTCTATGTAATCAGTATAGTTGCCAGTACCAACAACCCAGTCAAAGGGCTTGAAGTATTCGCTGTAAGAACGCTTTGGTGAAGGCTCAGTTTCTCCCTCTTTAGGAAATACATAGTCTGTGTAACCACCACCATCCTGGACTGCAACACGGATTATTTCCTTGACCATCTGGTAGCCATCAGCATCTTTGGTGTTCATACGGTTAGTACCCTCAGTTGAACTTCCAAGCAGAACAACATTTTTACCATCGGACTGGTCAACCCAGAAATATCCACCATTGCCGTAGCGCATCTGACGTATTTCATCAGCAGCTATCTTCTTAGCTTCATCAAGGCTATATCTGCCTGCTTTATACTCATTATTGATTTCAGATAACAGAGAGATGACGACACCTACCTGTTCTTTAATAGAATCATCATAGTTCTGTCTTGATGATGTGTCCATAGTTTCAAGTGCCTTGTCTTTTAATTGGTTCATATTATTAATAGAAATAAAACTTTCAAAAGTTACAAGGATAATTACTAAAGCCAGAATTATAGTAAGCTTTGTGCGAACTTTAATGTTCTTCATTAATATCACTCTCCTTAAATTAGATTAATTTGTGTAAAATTATATATTTTTCACGCATCTTTATCTTATAATTATAATGTTGTAAAAGAATTGTGTCAATAAAAGCTGCTGTAAATATTAAAAAATGTTAAATTTCTATATATTTATATAGATATATAATTATAAAGTTTATGATTTATTAATATATAAAAAATATATACTATACTAGGTGAATATATAATATACATCAGAGTGATTATTAAAAAATCAAATATTCCTTTTGTTCACAAACATCACAAGAGTATAATATATAACTAATATTGTTAATGTACATATCAGTATCAGTTTATAGAATAGAACAATATGCAGGCATTATAGTTGGTTTCTTTGACATCAACATAATATACTCTAAGCAAAGAATGTAATATTAAGATGATAAGAGAAGAGGCAGACAATTGCTGCTTTAAAGACATTCAGACCATAATAAATGTTACAGTAAAGATACAGTAGAAATGTAGTCAAATTAAAAATACATTAAAAATACAAAAAAATAATTAATTTTTTTATTGACAAATTAAAATTAAGAGATTATCTTATTACTTAATTCAATAGTCAAATGCGAAGAACAGGAAATGATTTATTTATATCACCGCCTACAGAGAGCCGTTGGTTGATGAGAAACGGTAGCAAGGAATAGATAAGCCCTCACCTGCAAGCAGTTCTGGTGAAAGATATTAATTTAGTAGTCAGAATCGGTACCCATCGTTAACAGGGCATGCCATTAAATGTGGTAGTAGAGAGGTCGGATTTATCCGGCAAGCAAAGTGGTAACGCGGAAGTAATGTAATTTACCTTCGTCTTTGCACAGTATCGTTAAGATATGTGCAGAGACGAAGGTTTTTTGCATTATGGAATTAGTTATTTTCAATTTCTGATTTTCTGCGTTCATTGTATTTGGCTAGTGAAATAGGCTGGGAATATTTATCTTGCTCAGCTAATATTTTATATAGGAGAGTGACATTATGAACACTTTAGTAATCGTTTTAATCGCGGCTGTTATATTATTTGGTGCCTATATGGTATATGGCCGTTGGTTAGCAAACAAGTGGGGCGTAGACCCTAAGGCAGAAACACCTGCCGTAAAGTACAATGATGGAAAAGATTTTGTTCCAACCAATGGATGGACTGTATTTAGTCATCAGTTCTCATCAATTGCTGGTGCAGGCCCTGTAACAGGTGCTATTCAGGCAGCAGCATTTGGATGGTTACCAGTATTACTCTGGATTCTTATCGGTGGTGTATTCTTTGGTGCTGTAACAGACTTCGGTGCTTTATATGCTTCAGTTAAGAACGAAGGTAAGTCAATGGGTATGATCATTGAGAAATATATTGGTAAGTTTGGACGTAAGATTTTCTTACTTTTCTGCTGGTTATTTACACTTATCGTTATTGCAGCATTTGCTGATATGGTTGCAGGTACATTTAATGCATATACAGTAGTTGATGGAGCATCACAGTTAGCACCAGCAGCTTCAACTAATGGTTCTGCTGGTACTGTATCAATTATGTTTATGGTATTCGCAGTAGTATTTGGTCTTATCCAGAAGAAGTTTAATCTTTCAGGCTGGAAAGAAGCAGTAGTTGGTATTGCATTTATTGTTGCTTCATTTGTAATTGGTAACTTCTGTCCAATCATCTTAGGTAAGAATGCCTGGAGCTATATCACATTCGTATATATCTTCTTTGCAGCAGTTATGCCAATGTGGCTTATGAAGCAGCCAAGAGATTATATGACAACATTTATGTTTATCGCTATGATAGTTGGAGCAGCACTTGGTCTTGTAGTTGCCCATCCATCTATGAACCTTCCTGTATACACAGGATTTAACAATGCAAAGCTTGGAACAATGTTCCCTATCCTTTTCGTAACAGTTGCATGTGGTGCTGTTTCAGGTTTCCACAGCCTTGTTTCATCTGGTACATCTTCTAAGACAGTAGAGAATGAGAAGGATATGCTTAAGGTTGGTTATGGTGCTATGGTACTTGAAAGCTTACTTGCAGTTCTTGCTCTTTGTGTAGCAGGTGCAGCCGCAGCCGCTGATGGTACAGCAGCAACAGGTACTCCATTCCAGATATTCAGCCGTGGTGTAGCAGGTTTCTTTGAAATGTTTGGTGTTCCAGTACATTTCGCAACAGTATTTATGACAATGTGTGTATCAGCACTTGCCCTTACATCACTTGATGCAGTTGCACGTATCGGACGTATGAGTTTCCAGGAGCTTTTCAGCGTAGATGATATGGAACATGCAGAAGGCTGGAGAAAGTTACTTTGCAATACATATTTCTCAACAATCGTAACACTCCTTTGTGGTTTCGTACTTACAAAGATTGGATATGCTAACATCTGGCCATTATTTGGTTCAGCTAACCAGTTATTAAGCGCACTTGTTCTTATAACACTCTGCGTATTCTTAAAGGTTACAGGACGCAGCAACAAGATGCTCTTCCCACCTCTTATCATTATGCTTTGTGTAACATTTACAGCACTTGTACAGAGACTTATAGCTATGGTTAAGGCTATCCAGAATGCAGCAGCAGTTACAATCCCAGCAGGTACTACTACATGGGGTAAGGTGTTCATAGCAAATGGACTTCAGCTTATAATAGCAATTCTTCTTATCGTACTTGGTCTTATCATTGTAGTTAACTCAGCTAAGAGCTATGCAAAGAGTGAGAAGAACTCAGAGAAAGCTGCTTAAGCAGGTTGAGGTCTTATAATTATAAATGTATTGGAAAGTGGCAGATTTTAATCTCGGATTAATACATTATAATATAGAAGAAATAATTTAATTTAAAGAGAATTACAATAATTATAGAAGTGTTATAAGCGAATAATTATATTTGAAATTTAATTAGAAATAGCTGATATCTTATATAAGATGTAGCGGTTTACAAAGTCAGATTGATTATGGATTAGACAAAGTAGATAGTTACATTTATAGGATATCAGCTATTTTATAATTTGCCCAATTGGATATTTGGTGTTAATATAAAATCCGTGTGCTGCCATAACGGTAGGCGGTTTAGTCTTGAACCTCTTTAGAAGGGAGGTGATAGACATGGTTACATATTCAGATTTATTTAACTATACTTTAGTTATTTGTGCGATAGTTTCTATATGCATTTCTGTTTATAAATCAAAAAAATAACCGCCCCTCGGCCAAGGTTTGCGGTTATTCAAAATAACTTTAACTATATAGGCTAAACCATCTATCGGTAGCACCTTTTACAATATTATATTACTCTATTTCTATTTTTATGTCAAATTATACTTTCTTATATTATGATGTGAGTGTCAAAAGTAAATTTTGCCACTCACTGATGTATCAGGATTGCTACATTGCTATGCAATTCACGCAATCCTTAAACACTTCAAACTTTCATAAAATGCCGTATTCACGACATTTTATTTCGTTTTCGGTATTTAGCGTGTCCCAAGTAAAAAAGTCTTTTTCTGCAAGCAGAAATGATTTTTTATATTTTTGACACTTACATCATATTATGTTAAATTCCCCAAATTAGAATTCCTCTTTATCTGTGTCGGTGTGATACCGTAATGCTTCTTAAGCAGGGCACTAAGGTAGCTGGCATTGGATATTCCAACTTTGGCGGCAACCTCACTTATGGAAAGGTTACCGATTTCTAAAAGGATTTTTGCGTGTTGTAATCGAACCTCTGTTATATATGTAGTATATGAGGAGCCGGTTACATCTTTGAATAGTCTTGAAAAATGTGATGGAGAAAGACAGGCGAAGCTTGCTGCATCCTGAAGGTCAGCACCATATTCAAGATTATTTTCTACATATATCATAGCCTTCTGGATTCTGTCATCAAATTTTTTAAGGTATAGAGTTTTGTTATCTGATTCATTAGGAATGTGATGCTCATATACATAGAAGAAAAGTTTATAAAACATTCCCCGAAGAAGTAGTTGTGAATAGTCAGAATTCCGTTCGTATTCGGATAACATTTCATCACACATTTTTCGTATTTCATTCTGTGAAGCTTTGGTAAAGTGAAGATAATTGCGACATAACATATCTAATTGGGCAGAACCTATTATTTCGATAATTGGCTCGAATACCTCTGTACGGACTTTTATAACAAACCGGTCATAGGGAACATCGGAAATAGGACAGTTTCTGTGATAAACCTCAGGTTTGGCGATACCGAAATCTCCGGCGTGACATACACGTATATTGTCGGTTGCAATCCATCTTCGGTCACCTGATACCATATATCCAATGGTGTAGTGGTCATGTGCAGCCTGCATAGCTGGCATGGCGTAACTGGCTTCTTTTATTTTGTGGTCTATATAAATATTTTCCCCAGGCTTAAGTGGTAATGGCATACTGTTCTCCTTTTTTTGATATAGCATAATTTTATAAAAAATAACATATAAAAGCAATTATATTTAATGAAAATAATAAAATTATGTGCAATAATTAATGTTGTAAAAGAAAGCTGGGTTATGAAAAGAGGGGAGAATAACATATATGAATCAGAAGTTTAACCTGAAAGGAAATAATTTTATAAAGAATATGCTAAGGTACTCATATCTGATAATTGTATCTTTACTTCTTAATGCGGCGGTGAATGGGATAATTGTCAGTGCCAACAGGATAATAAGTGTGAATATTGACCATATGCTGGCTGGTGAAGCTGTTGATATAAGTACTGTTATTATAAAGTTTATATATCTGACATTATCGGGCTTTGTACTTTCATTTGCAGGAAGCAGGCTTTCGCTTAAATATGCGGTAAGGGTTATTAATTCATACAGAAAACAGATAAGCAGCAAGTTATACCGGATAGATTATTCATATTATGATAATGCAGGTACAGCAACAATAATTAATAAGGTGAATTCTGATATAGCAGAAGCCGAAAACTTTCTGACAGAGCATTTTGCAACAATTATAACAAATATTACGGCGGCACTTATATATGCCAATTATGTGCGAAGGATAAATGTAGTGCTTTTTGTTGCAGTTGTTGTGAGTTATCCACTTGTAATATGGCTGTCAAATATTCTTGTGAAGAAAATGCGCGATGTGTCAAAGATATATCGTTTAAAGGTTGATGCAATGCTTGGGATTGACCATGAAGCTATAATGGGGTATCAGATAATAAAAGCCTTTGGATTACAGAAGTATTTTGAAAACAGAATGCATAAGGCATCAGAGGAGCTTGTGGAAACAGAGCAGATAAGAACAGGCATAAGCAATACGGCGATAGTTATAAGAAGACTCATACAATGGATTCCTTCTATATTATGTGCATTTTTAAGCATATGGCTTGTAAGAAATGGACAGCTTACAGTTGGAGAGCTTGTTGGTTTTGTCGTTATTCTGGAAAAGTTTGTTGAGTCGATTATAGGAATTCCGTTTGCCATAGTTGATGCAACAGGCTGTATGGTGTGTATAGGAAGGCTTGAGGGAATACTTTCGGCGAAGGATGAATATTACGGGGATAAGACAGAGCCAGATATTTTATCTATTAAGACTATTAGGTATAAAGAAAAATGTAAAAAAGAAAGTAATAAATGTATGGAAAATAAAATAACAAAAGAAGAAAGTAATATACATATAGAAAATCAAAAAAATATAACAACAAAAGAACAAAATCATAAAATTAAAATACAACAAACACAGATAAGAGAAAATATTTATCAGACAACGAATATAACTAATAAGGTATCAGGTGAGTATGGTTTAGATTATGCCATAGAATTTGACAATATAAAGTTTGCATATAAAGAGGGCGAAAATGTTCTTAATGATGTCAGTTTTAAGATTAAAAATGGCGAAAATATAGCAATAGTCGGAAGCTCAGGTGGTGGAAAGACTACTATTTTCAGACTGTTATGCGGCTTATATCATGCCAGTGCCGGAACATATAAGTTGTACGGAATGGATATTAATGAATGGAATATTGAAAGCGCAAGAGAAAATATGGCACTTGTTTCGCAGGATACATTTTTATTTCCAGGAACTATTGAGGAAAATATCAGGTATGGAAATATTAATGCAACTCACGATGAAGTTGTTAATGCATGTAAGGATGCAAGAATTCACGACTTTATAGAAGGACTTGCTGATGGATATGAAACTGTGATAAGTGAGGGTGGAAGCCAGCTTTCAGGTGGTCAGAGGCAGCGTATTGCTATAGCAAGGGCAATATTAAAGAATACGCCAATCCTGTTATTAGATGAGCCGACATCTGCTATTGATGAGGGAACAGAACAGCTTATACAGGATGCTCTTGACAGGTTGTGCAAAGGAAAAACAAGCATAACGATCGCACACAGATTGTCTACAATAAAAGATGCTGACAGAATAATTGTACTTCAGCATGGAAGGATAGTTGAAACTGGAAATCATAAACAGTTGCTTGATATGGGAGGAGTATATGCAGGAATGTACGCAGAGGGGTAGTGCAGATAATAAATCTACACAGTCAGATAAAAATAGTTCAAAATTAAAGTTGAATGTTAATGACATAAATAATGGTGAATTAAAATTACATATTAATAATGAAAATAATAATAAAGTTAATATGAAAGATAATAATAACAGGAATTACAATAATAAGAATTCCGGAATATGGCAGTTATTCTTACGGACTATGAGAACTATGGGAAAAAGACGTTTTATGTATTATGGTTCAATATTAGGGATGAGTATAACATTTGCAATGTTTTCAGTTATGGAAGCATTTCTTATGAAGATAGTTGTTGACATAGCACAGAAAGGCGAGTGGGACAGGCTTATAAGTTCTGTCGTGATAATAGTCATAATAGGTGTGATAGTGTTGTTAGGATATAGATTTGCCTGCATAAGATATAACGTGGAAGCAAAGCGAATATATGGAAAGCTGTACGAACAGGTGTTAAGTCACGAAATGAAGCTGCCTTGTGAATATTACGAAAATCATCACAGCGGGGAAATGTTATCAAAAGTATCATTCGACCTTGGAAGAATGGGTGATATATTTGGCTCAAGATTCAGAAGAGTTGTTATGCCATTTATGATGGTAGTTGTATTCTTAGTGCCTATGTTTGCACTCAGCTGGCAGCTTACACTTTGTCTTGTTGCTGTAAATACAGTGCTGATAGGAGTTACGATGGTTCTGACTGGACCGCTTAAAAGCTTAAGTAAGAAAATGTCTGAGTCAAACAGCATAATGACAAAGCATATAACAGACCTTATTCAGGGAATTATACAGGTAAGGATGTTTCCGGCAGGAAGAAAAACAGTTGACAGATATAATGAAGAGGCAGATGTGTATGCTGTAAAGTCTGATAAAAGAAATATGTTTTCATCTTTGCTTGAATGTGCTAATACAGGCTTTGATCTTATATGTAATCTTGTTTTTCTGGCATTAGGCATATTGTTTGTGCAGAAGGGCTACACAACACTTGGTGCTATTGCAGCTATATATACTATGTATGGACGTTTTTCAAGACAATTTCTACAGATGGGAAAGTATATTCCTGAGCTTATTGCATATCTGACATATGCGCAGAATATATTTGATTTTCTAGATGAGAAAACAGAAGAGGAAATGTTAAATCGTCAGGAATTCAACAAAGAAAGATTGCATAATGAAATAAATAACTCTTGCGGTCATAATAATATTTTTAATAATATTGATTATTCAGTTAATATAAGCAACTTAACATTTTCATATATAAAAGATGAAAATAATGCACCGATTGTAGTTCTTGATAATTATAATGAAAGAATAAAGTCAGGCGAGTTCGTGGCAGTTACAGGTGCTTCAGGTTCTGGAAAGACAACACTTTCTAAGCTTCTTATGGGATTTTATAAGCCGGACAGTGGAATGATTGAAGTGTGCGGCAATAATCTTGATGATATAAGTCTGGCGGCTGGCAGAAGTTTTTTTGCACTTGTTCCACAGGATGCAATACTTTTTAATATGAGTATAATGGATAATATAAGAATGGGAAGGCTTGATGCCACGGAAGCTGAGATTATTGAGGCTGCAAAAATGGCTAATGCTCACCAGTTTATAACAGAATTTACAGATGGTTATGACACAGTTGTTGGAGAAAAGGGAATGTCTGTATCAGGTGGTCAAAGACAGCGGATAGCCATAGCAAGGGCAATCCTTAAAAATGCTCCGATAATGCTTATGGATGAGGCAACCTCTGCACTTGATAATGAGTCGGAGCGTGCTGTAAACGAAACATTACAGAATCTAAAGGGCAGAATGACAATTATAATGATTGCACATAGGACATCAACAATACAGATGGCGGACAGGGTTATAAGCTTGTAGGCACCTTAATTTAAAGTATAGATTATTTGCTTTATAGAAATGCTTTGATATAATAATGCATTATTAGTAATATAGCATATTATTGTTATTGATATATTTTGCAATAATTAGAATATATTGATGGGATATATTTAATTTATAGGAAAGGGGCAGGATATGTTAAATATATATTATGGAGATATGGAAGAAGCTGTATATAATACAGCTGTATATTTTAAAAATACATATGAGGATAGCTGGATAACAGAACCTATAGTCAGGGATATAATAAAAGATGTTGATAAATCAGAAGTTATTGACAGCAATCTTATAGAAAGTCCAGTGTTGGGTAAGATATCACCACTTGCGTTATCTGGTGGAACAAAAACATTAATATTAATAATAAATGATAAAGAGAAAATATTTAATGCCTCAACCTGTGGTAATAACTGTGCAAAGTGGCTTCTAAAAATATCTGAAAATGAAGATATAACTATTAATCTGAGGCATTTGATGGATTTCGGAGCTGGAAGGTTTAACATAAAAGTACTTAATACAGATAAGATAGTTCACAATATGAGCGAATTATTAGATGAGGCTATGGCATATGTCTAGGGGGATATATGAAAGGAAAGTATAGAATAATAGTAGAAAATAAGAAAATAAGATATGATTTCGAGATAAAACGTAATATTACAATAATAAAAGGTGATAGTGCAACCGGAAAGACAACGCTTGCTGATATGATAGCAGAGTATGAGGAAAATGGAGCTGATAGCGGAATAAGATTAACGTGCGACAGGGAATGTCATATTTTGCAGGGGCGATATTGGAAAGCTTTATTGGCAGAGATGAAGAATAGCATAATTTTTATAGATGAGGGAAATAAGTTCGTATCAAGTGTAGAGTTTGCAGAAGAAGTAAAAAGGTCGGACAATTATTTCGTTATAATAACAAGAGAGGCACTTGAAACACTTCCATATAGTGTAGATGAGATATATGGCATAAGAAATTCCGGTAAATATGGAACATTAAAAAATGTATATAACGAAATGTATAAGATATATACAAATGTTAATGTAAATGAAAGCGTTAAAGTGGATTATATTATAACAGAGGACTCCAAGGCAGGATACCAGTTTTTCAAAGAAGTATATTCATCAGAACATTTACAGTGTATATCAGCAGATGGAAAGTCGAATATATATAAGCATTTGAAAAAAGATAAAAATGTACTTGTAGTTGCAGATGGAGCTGCATTTGGTTCAGAAGTAGAAAAGATTGAATTATATGCCAGACAGAATAATAATTGTTATTTATATCTGCCAGAGTCATTCGAATGGCTGATATTGAAATCAGGTGTTATTAAAAATACAGATTTGTCAGCAATATTACAAAATACGTGGGATTATGTGGACAGCAGTATGTATATGAGTTGGGAAAGATACTTTACAGCTTTGTTAGTAGAATTAACCAATAATACATATTTACAGTATAGTAAAAATGATTTGAATGATGTCTATATTAAGGGCAGTATAAAGGATAATATAGTAAGGCAGATAAAAATATTAAGTGATATTTTGCAAAGTGAAGAAAATAAATAGCAAATTATTGCACATAGGACATCAACAATACAGATGGCGGACAGGGTTATAAGCTTATAATTGACAATAGCAACGAATAGTGTTATATTACTCAACCCTATCATCTTAAATTCTCATTATTAAATGCATTTGGAAAATAATCGGATAGATAAATAGACAGATGTTAAATATTATATATGTTAATGTGTAATGTAATATTAATAATGAAGTTTAACAAATATATGGGGATGAAAGGATCAGAGTGGTTTTATGACATTTTATCAGGAATTACAGTTAAGTTCTGCAGGCTCTAAACAGCTTATTAAGAACACAAAAGATGCTAAAGAGAAAAGAAAACATATATTAATATATAATTTCAAGGTTTACCTTGTTATGGTATTCTGTGTAGCAGTTGTTACAATATTCAGTAAGTTACTTGGAAGCGCTAACAGCGTTGTTGGTGTTACAGTACTGCTTGCAGTACTTGTGTTAAGACAGGCAGATTTTGGAATAAAGACATCACATGGACTTTTGTCTATTATGGGAATATATGCTATATTGATAGCAGGTCCAAGACTTAGTAATATGGTGCCACCTGTTGCAGCATTTCTTATTAATATAGTATGCATAATGCTTCTTATGATAATGGGCTGTCATAATGTGATTATGTATAATCATTCGACATTTGTGCTTGGTTATCTGTTATTACAGGGCTACGATGTTACAGGACAGGATTATGTGTTAAGAGTTGCCGGACTTCTTTGTGGTATGGTTATCTGTATGATTATCTTTTATAAGAACCAGAAGAACAGACCATATCGAAGAACTTTCCAGGATTTGTTTTATGAATTTAATATTAATTCGGCAAGAAACAGATGGTATATCAAGCTTACATTTATAGTATCAAGTGCAATGCTTGTGATGAACCTGCTTAATATTCCAAGAGCGATGTGGATAGGTATAGCGTGTATGTCAGTGTGTCTGCCTTTTTCAAAGGATATAGAAGGACGTGCTGGTAAGAGAGGTGCGTTCAATGTTGTTGGATGTCTGATTTTTTCAATATTATACACAGTACTTCCACAGTCAATGTATCCATATATTGGTATGATAGGTGGAATAGGTGTCGGATATTCAGCTGGTTATTCGTGGCAGACAGTATTTAATACATTTGGCGCGCTTTCAATAGCGGCGGAATTGTTCGGACTTAAATATGCTGTTTTACTTAGAATAGGTGTAAATGTAGCAGGAGCGGCATATACATTGTTATGTGACAGATTGGTAGATAAGGTATATAACTGGTTTACACAGCGAAATATAGAAACAGTTTAAATTTGCTGATTTTATATAAGAAAATTTAAATTGATGTTTGTAAAGATATTTGATTACTAATCTGCCGCGGGTGATACATCTATGATGACGGAACGTATAGTATACAGATATACATTGAATTATTAATCATAAAAGAGGTGCAAAATACATTTTGACTATCATATCATAATAATTATGAAGGAAAATAACTATGAATAACAATGATTTTTATATATCAGAAATTCCAGATTATATATTCGAAAAAATGCAGGGAAAGTCGTATAAGGAAAACTGCACTGTGCCAAGAGAAGAACTGAGGTATATTCATATATTTCATATTGGTTTTGATGGTAAGACGCATGAAGGTGAACTGATAGTGAATAAGCGTATAGCAGATGCAGTGCTTGATATATTTGCTGAGTTATATAAGGCAGAGTACAGAATAGAAAAGGTACGTCTTATAGATGAGTACAATGCAGAGGATGAATTATCAATGAGAGATAACAATTCATCGGCGTTTAACTTCCGTTACATATCGTATACAACAAAGCTGTCAAAGCATGCGCTTGGAATGGCAGTTGATATTAATACGCTTTATAATCCTTATATCAAAGAGGTTGATGGAAGACTTAGCATAGAGCCGGCTAATGCAGCAGAGTATGTTGACAGAAGTAAAGATTTTCCTCATAAGATTGACCATGATGATATATGTTATAAGCTTTTTGTCAAGCATGGTTTTGAGTGGGGTGGCGACTGGACAGCATCTAAGGATTATCAGCATTTTGAGATGCCAGTTTCGGAGTAAACATATAAGTATAGAAATGGTTTGCAAAGCTGGTTAAGTTGTTACGATGATAACATATATTTCTATAAAAATATTTTTATAAAAAGTAAGTCTGGTGTAAGTTAATATGTATATTATCATGTGATATTATAAATGAGCAGATAGAAAATGTAGATATGAATATAATACGGAGAATGAGCATATGTATCATATTATTCTTGTTGAAGATGACGAGCAGATAAGAAAAAGCCTTACAGAGCTGCTCACATATAAGGGATATACAGTAACGGCGGTGGAAGGTGTGCAGAAGTTTTATGAGAGTATTAAGAAAACAACATACGATGCATATCTTTTAGATGTTATTCTTCCTGATGGAAGTGGTTATGATATATGTGAGAATATAAGAGATAAGACGGAAGCACCTATAATATTTATAACCTCAAGTGATGATGAAGAGTCAGTAGTAAAAGGACTTGATATAGGCGGAGATGATTATATAACAAAGCCTTTTCACAATGCAGAGCTTCTCTCACGTATAAGCTCTAACCTAAGACGAAGTGCAAGATTCAAGGAGAATTCATATAGTGTTGGCGATATTAAAGTACTTTTTGATAAGTATAAGATATTAAAAAATGGTGTGGAATTAGGCATAACCCCGACAGAGTTTAATATAATAAAAATACTTATACAGAATAAAGGCTGTGTTGTTAAACGTGAGGTCATATATGACAGAATATGGGACATGCATGGCAATTATGTTGAGTATAATACACTCACAGTTGCTGTAAGCAGAATTAAAGCAAAGCTTGGAACATATGGAGAAAAGCATCAGTCTTATATAGAAACAATAAGAAATGTAGGATACAGGTGGATAGATAAAATATAGAGGTAAAGGGTGTTTATGGGTAATCAGGACGATATCGAACAGAAATTTATGGATTTTAGAAAAAAACAGACATTATTTATTGCAGCTTCATTTATAGTAAATGCAGCTGTAGTAATGCTTTTATGCCTGTATTATAATCTTAAGCAAAGAGCTCTTACAGGGGCTCTTTATTTGTATGATAAAACAGCAGCAGAGAATTATCTTGATGTTCTTTCTAAGTTGAAAATCACGCAGGCTGTGGGCAGATATGTTAATGAGGGAAATACAGCTATTGAAAAAATCGGATATGGAAGTAAAGGGTACAATTATATATTTCTTTTATCAGGGGAAATATGGATATATATAATTGCATTACTTATATTATCAGTTATATTCATATGTGGCATTGTAAGTATCAGAAGTATGACCAGTAATAGTGTTATAGCTGATGCTTCAGCAGTTAAAGAACGGAATGTAATATTAGAAAACAGGCTTAAACAGGAAGCTGAATATAATAAAAAACAGCAGAGAAAAATGCAGGATTTTATAGAGAATATAGCACATCAGATAAAAACTCCGCTTGCAGCGATAATCTTAAATCTTGAATTTATGCAGGAATTGCACATGGATGAGCGTATGGGAAGGCTTGTTGATGAAAGTGCGGGAAGTGCATTCAGAATACGGGACTTTATAAGAACACTTCTTAACATAAGCAGATTTGAAAACAAGAAGGTAATAATAGCGGCTGATGAAGTACTCATAGGTTCAATTATATCAGATAGCATAAATAATTGTATGAATGGTATGATACATGAAAATCAGAATGATATTTTTATAGTACAATATGATGATAAATGCGAAAGTGCAGTTATATATGCAGATGAAATGTGGCTTGTTGAGGCAATAGCTAATGTTATAGGAAACAGTGCAGACTATATCAGGAATATTTCTGATGGTAAAGTGTATATAACTGCAGGCTGTGATGAAAGAAAGGTTGTTATAAGAATAGAAGATAATGGGAATGGATTAACTGTTAAAGATCAGGATGATATATTTGACAGATTCTCTACAACAAGAAACAGTGCTTCGGATATGCATGTAGGATTAGGACTTAATCTGTCAAGACTTATAATAGAGGCACATTATGGCATAATAAAAGCAGGAAACAGTGAAGAATATGGAGGAGCAGAATTCACGATAATACTTCCAAGATACAGACTTAAGGATAAGAGATAATAAAATGTAAGAAACAAAAGGTCAAAAACTTTTGAATGTAAGTCTGAGGTAAGTTAACAACAATATAATCCGCATATCAGATACGAAAGTAACTAAAGTCAGGAATAAAGTATTAAAGATATCTGAAATAAGATACAGACTTTATTAAAGGAGGATATGCTATGGATATATTAAGAGCAGAAGGAATAAGTAAAACTTACCGGACAGGAAGTGTTGAAGTGAAGGCACTTAAGCAGTGCAGTATTAACATTCAGAAAGGCGATTTTACAGCTGTGATAGGAAAAAGCGGTTCTGGAAAGTCCACTCTGTTAAGAATATTGGGGACTATAGATAAGCCTGATTCAGGAAAAGTGTACATAAATGATACAGATATAAGCACGCTTAACAATAAATCACTTGCCAGGTTCAGGCGCACAAAGATAGGCTTTATATATCAGGATTATAGCCTTGTGCCAGAATATACAGCTTATGAAAATATCATACTTCCTATTATACTTGATGGTAAGAAACCAGATAGAGATGAGGTCAGCCGTCTTATGGATATATTATCCATCGGACATTGTTTAAGAAAGCTTCCAGCGCAGATGTCAGGAGGTGAGCAGCAGAGAGCTGCCATAGCAAGGGCAATGATAGCACATCCGGCAGTTATACTCGCAGATGAACCGACAGGCAATCTTGACGTGGCTAGTGCACAGACAGTTGTACAGATGTTGGCAGAAGCTTCCAATGAATACAATCAGACCATAATAATGGTTACGCATGATAAGCAGATGGCAGAATATGCAGATAAGCTGCTTACGATAGTTGATGGACATGTGAGCATGGGAGTAGATGATACGATAGCTGAAGGTAATGACAGGGGGTGAGCTTTATGAATGGCAGACTCATATTACTTTGTTTAAAAAGTATGCTTAGAAGATGGAAGAGAGTATTAAGAACAATAGTAACAGTTTTTATCGCATTTCTTTTTGTCGCAGGTATGCTTCTTTTCCAGGAAAATATGTATCAATATCAGACAGCAGTGGCGAAGAAACATTTTGGCGACTGGTTTATAATGAATCCATATTACAATGCAAAGAAAGATAATGTATTAGGTGAACACATTTATCTTGAAAAACCTAAGCTCGCTTATGTGGTAAATAGTATATATGATTATGATAAGGAAACAGATGAAAAGATAGGCTTCTTTACACAGGATTTTATACAGGCAGGAAATATTAAGCTTGATAAGGGAGAATGGCCAAAGGAAGACACTGATGTTGCAATTGACTGGAATACTCTGCTAAAGCTTAATCAGGGATATGAAATAGGGGATACAATAAGTATACATACATATACAGGTCCCACAACCGATAAGGAAAATGAAGTGACAAAAACCTACAGGCTGTCAGGAATAATAAACAGTTACACAAACATATGGCAGGGAGGAGAAAATCTGCCTGGCATAATACTGACAGAAAATGAATGTGAAAATATCAAGCATAGCAACGATATTAAGCAAAAAAACATTGCAATATATGGGATAAAAAATATAATACAAGAATCTGATTATGAAGCAATGTTTAACAAAATGCAGAAGGACACTGACAAAGAGATGGTGTTTAACAGTAGTGTATATGCATATAAACCATGGGGTAATAAGCTTGTATACAATTATATATTTATTCTTGTAATGCTTGTTGGTATCGCAGCTATAACTTATCAGATGATGGCATATAATATGACAAGAAAACATACAATGGATATACATGTCAGGGAAGGAGCTACAAGAGGTCAGATAACAGGAATGTATATGTGTGAGAATTTTATTATACTGCTTCTGTCATCACTTCTTGGACTTTTTACAGCATGCCAGTTTGCAAGGCTTATATGCAGCGCTATAGGAAAAAATATGGGTGTAAACTTCTTTTATATAGGAAGCAGTACATACATTAAAATGCTTATTACACTTATATTGTCCGTTATAATAAGTATAATATTTAATGTCTATATGAATATCTCACATGATTATAATAAAGCTATTAAGGTAAAAAAAGATAAAAAGTATAATGCAGAAAAGTATGCGGCATCAGGTAAAAAAATTAATATAAAAGAAATTAATAACAGAAACTTCATATATCAGACACATATAAGGTTTATGCATACAAATGGTTTTATTCCTAATATGTTTATAAGACTTTTTACACTTGTGATGACAGCGGTGATGGTGCTATGTGCTATTAATATGCACACTGCATATAAGGCATATGAAAAAAATGCAGATGCAGATGATATGGTTGCCTATAAGAAGGAAGACAATACATCAGCATATGTATATTATTATAATGAAGATATTAATGAATATAAGGAAGAGGTGCAAAAGAGAAAAGAAAGTGCATCTAAGTATGCAACAACAGATTATAAAGAACCAACAGAGCTTGAAATATATAATAAATTCAGGATAAATATAAGTTCTTATCAGGATTATCTTGATAATGCTGATACTGAGTATATTTTTGGAATAGACAGAAAGCTTACATTAAATAACAATCTTAAATGTGCAGATACATACATTTATAAAGGAATAGATGAGAATACTTTAAAAGCTATTAAAGATATAGATGGAGTTGAAGAAGTACGCCTTGGATATTTCGAAACTGGAAGAAGCTGGTACTGGGATGGAATGGACTATAATAAGATAGGCGCAAAGGATTATATATCAGATAGTGATGAAAAGCTGGAAGAAAAGAATTATAAGTATCTGTATGCATCAGAGTATGTAGAACCAGATAGCAGTATATATGATATTATATGCAAATATGCAGGCGGTAATGCACCTGACTATGAAAAATGGGCGGCTGGTGAGCTTTCGGTAGTTTTTAAGGATACCAATATAAGAGGACAGTATGATGATACATTACAGCCTGGTATGACACTGAACTTATATGGATATGCTGATAATATGAGAAACGACCAGTTTGTATATCATCAGTGGGATGGAAGTGAAAGTGAATATTCGGATGCACTCATAAGATATTATATGGATAACGTATGGGAAAAATATGTTAACGTAAAAGATGATCCCGACACAGCAGATGTAATAGCTAATCATAAAACATGGAGCTGGAACCGTGCATACAAATATGTTAGTAATAAGCTTTCACTTGATAGACTTGAAGAGCTTAATCTTATATCAAGAACATGTCTTTCTGGCTCAAATGTTGAATCACAGACTAAGACTACACAGGAAACACGTGAAAGATATGAACAGGGAGTCATATCAGAGGAGACTTATAGGGGATTTCTTGGAAAATATGCCAACACAGAGCTTGAAAGAAGATATCGTTATAAAACAAGATATACACCTGCAGCTGATACAAATGTGGCAGCAGTCATATACATTACTGATGAAAACAGGAATGAGATTAATGCTGCATTTAAAGAATATATACCTGAATTCGGACAGTTTACTATGATTTCTACAACGGCTCTTTTGCAGGAGGCACTTGATAATCAGAATGAAAATATTAAACAATATTTTCTTCTTGATGAGCTTCCGGATGAACTTACATTAAAGCTTAAATATAATCAGGTAAATATACGCTATGGCATAGATTCAGCTTTAGTGTCAACTGGTAACATAGTATCCTCATATCTAGGACAGAGTGGTTTTTCCTATAAAAGCTATTCGGAAGAAAAGGATCTGTTAAAGCAGAAAACTATTGAAACAATGATGCTATATGGAATATCCCTGTTAGCAGCAGTGTTTGTTGTTATTGCAGTATCTGTTCTTATAGTAAAAAACAGATGTGAGAAATATGAAAGCAGATTAAGAATCATAAAAAGGACAGGGGCTAAAGATACAGTACTTGTAAGAATATGTATGCTTGAGTGTGTAAGAGAAGCAATATGGTGTCCATTTGTCGCTGTTATTGTAATACTGCTTGACTGGATAACGTTAATGTTGTATGTAAGGAAAATAAGGTGAAGGCATAAAAACATCTATGCAGATAAATAAACAAATTAATAAGACAGGCTATTTATACATACAGAAATAAGTGTTATTATGTATATATTAAGCCGTGGATGTGAGCATAAAACTGCTGGCTTTTAATAGTCAGCAGTTTTATTATATATATGATGCCAGGGGCAAAAGTTCAAAGTCGGGTGGGACTTTTGCTGCTGATATCATATATACATAGGGAATGGTAAGTTGGATAATTAAAATACAAAATATAATAGCGGAGGGTATTATATGGCAGGAACAATTAATTCGGAAGCCAGACTATCAACCTTTGAGGCGATAAGCATGATAGTTGGCAACAGCATAGGAACAGGTATTATAGCAGTGCCATATCTTGCAACAAAAAACAGTATGCTTGATGTTATATGGATGGTTGCTATTGCTTATATAGTCAATGTAATATTGCATTTAATTATAGCTGAGCTTTCATACAATAATGGAGGCGTGCAGCTTGTAAAAAGCTTTGAGGGAGAACTTTTTACTGGCAGGATGAAAAAGGTGTTCAGCTGGATAATGTTTATAGTATATGGACTGGCTATTATGATAGGCGTGAGTGGCAATATCAATGGTGGGGCGCAGATATTTGTGAACTGGTTTAATATACCGTTGTGGGCAGCACAGCTTATTTATTATGTGATAGCCGGAATAGTAGTATTTATAGGGATGAAGGCTGTAGGAATAGCACAGAAGTATGCAGTTGCAGTACTCATGGTTATAGTTGCAGTTATGACGATTGGTACATTTATGCATCCTGTTAATGCTTTGTATACAGCACCATTTCATTTGAACAATCTGATCGCACTTTATAGTATGGTGGTTTTTGCAACCTCTGCTAATCAGGCAGTTATACAGGTTGTTAAGGGACTTGATGGAGATGCAGGAAAGATAAGAAAGACAATATTTGCAGGCTTCGGATTATCCTCTCTTTTCGTGCTTATTGTAACACTTACAGTGCTTCTTGGAACTAAGGGAACACTTGATAAAGAGCTTGCCTATATGCAGCTTGGTAAAAGCATAGGAAAGTGGGCTATGATTCTTGCAGGAATATTTTCTTTGTTTGCACTGCTTACAACATTCTGGTCTAATACGCTTGCATTAAGAGATGTGGTTCATGAGCAGATAGGAACAGGCAACAGGATAAGCTGGCTTATAGCTACCATTCCGTGTATACTTTTTGCTATATTTGGTGTAAGCAGTTTTATAGTTCTTACAAGGATAATGAGCGGTGTAGTTGTGCTAGTCAGTATCATGCTTGTGCTGACTTATGGAAAGTCAAGGAAAAAGGCTGGAAGAAGCCCGATATGTGGTGTATTTGGAACAATGCCTTTTCAGGTGCTTATGGTGATATCTACAATAATATCTGCCATAGGAGCCCTTATACCATTAAGCTGAATATGGTCAAAATCAGATATATCAGTAAATGTGCGTAGAAATGAGGATTAATTATTATGTACAAATCAGACAATTTTAAACAGCTTGATAATGAAACATTTACGCTTAAGATAAATACAGACAGGGATTATAAAATACTCCAGCTTACAGACCTTCATCTGGGTTTTGGAATGTTTTCAAGAAAGAAAGACAGGCTTGCATTAAGGGCAGTGAGCAGAATTATTAAAAGAACTAAGCCAGACCTTATTGTGCTTACGGGAGATTCCATATTTCCTTTCTTTCCAAAGGCAGGAACTATGAATAATAAGCGTCAGGGAGAGCTGCTTATAAGCTTTATGGATAGATTTGCAATACCATATGCGCTTGTATTTGGCAATCACGACTGTGAGATACTTGCAAAGTACAGAAAAGACAAGCTTTCGGATATATACAGTTCAGGTGAATACAGTATATTTGCAAAGGGAAGAAAAGATATATACGGAATGGGCAATTATTTTATTAATCTTACAGACAGCAAAGGAAGAGTTGTGCTGCCGCTTGCATTTCTTGATTCTAATATGTATGGAGAGGGTAGCTGGTTTTACAGTGGCTTTGACTGCATACATAAAGACCAGGTAGACTGGTGTATGGATAAGCTTGATGAGCTGAAAATTGAGAATGAGGATATTAAGGCGATGGCATTTTTCCATATTCCTGTAAATGAGTTTAAAGAGGCTTATGAAAAGATGAAAATGGGCGATAAAAGTGTCATATATAAGCATGGCAATATAGGCGAAGCTAATGAACATTTTGGTATCCCAAGATTTGATGGTACATTTTTTAACAAAGCAGTGGAAAATGGTGTGATAAAGTGGATGTTTTGTGGACATGACCACCTTAATACGCTGTCACTTGTGTATAAAGGTATCCAGCTGACTTATGGAATGTCGATTGATTATCTTGGGTACAAGGGGATAGTAAAAAGGCATACACAGAGGGGCGGAACGCTGATAACAAGGCATACAGACGGCAGTGTGGATATTAATATGGTACCATTGGAACACGCATGAAATTATAGACAGACCTGCAAAAAGAGGAGCATTATACGCCAAATTTTTGCAGATTTTTTATTGCTATATAAGATTGATAAATAAGTGTCATTCTGATAAAATGATTACTGGTCAGAGTTAATATTTATAAGTGCTGACATTAAAGCGTTTCAAAGATTGGAGAACAAGCTAAGATGAGAATAGGTTTTGATAATGACAAGTATCTTAAAATTCAGTCAGAGCATATTAAGGAAAGAATAGGTAAGTTTGGTGATAAGTTATACCTTGAATTCGGTGGAAAGCTTTTTGATGATTATCATGCATCAAGAGTACTTCCGGGCTTTCATCCGGACAGCAAGTTACAGATGCTTATGCAGCTTTCAGATGTAGCTGAGATAGTTATCGTAATAAGTGCTGCAGATATAGAAAAGAATAAGGTCAGAGGCGACCTTGGCATAACTTATGATGTTGATGTGCTAAGACTTATAGGAGAGTTTGAGAAGAAGGGACTGTATGTTGGAAGTGTTGTTATAACTAAGTTTACAGGACAGCCAGCAGCTATCCAGTTCAGGGAAAAGCTTGAAAAGAAGGGAATTAAGGTATACCAGCATTATGTTATAGAGGGGTATCCATCTAATATACCTAATATCGTAAGTGACAATGGTTTCGGAAAGAATGATTATATAGAAACAACAAGACCGCTTGTAGTTATAACAGCTCCGGGTCCTGGAAGTGGAAAGATGGCGACATGTCTTTCACAGCTTTACCATGAGAATAAGAGGGGAATTAAGGCAGGTTATGCTAAGTTTGAGACATTTCCTATATGGAACATACCACTTAAACACCCTGTTAATCTTGCTTACGAGGCAGCTACAGCAGATCTTAATGATGTAAATATGATAGACCCATTCCATCTTGAGTCATATGGAAAGACAGCAGTCAACTACAATCGTGATATAGAGATATATCCTGTACTTAATGCCATATTAGAGGAAATATATGGTGAGAATACTTACTACAAGTCACCAACAGATATGGGTGTTAATATGGCAGGCAACTGCATAGTGGATGATGAGGCATGCTGTGAGGCATCTAAGATGGAAATTATCAGAAGATACTATACAGCAGTAAACAGAGTTGCAAAGGAAGAAGCATCAGAGAGTGAAGTATACAAAATAGAGCTTCTTATGAAGCAGGCTAAGATTACAACCGATGACAGAAAGGTAACTGTAGCGGCTAAGAAGAGAGCAGAGGAAACAGGTGTTGCCTGTGCAGCTATTGAGTTTGAGGATGGCACAATAATCACGTCAAAGACAACTGATTTCTTGGGAGCTTCATCAGCACTTATTCTTAATGCCTTAAAGCATCTTGCAGGAATAGAACACGATGAGAAGCTTATAAAGCCGGAATTCATCGAGCCTATCCAAAATCTTAAGGTTGAGTATCTTGGTGGAAAGAACCCAAGACTTCACAGTGATGAGGTACTTATAGCACTTGCACTTACATCTGTGACTAATGACAATGCAAAGAAGGCACTTGAGCAAATTCCTAAGCTTAAGGGCTGTCAGGTTCATACAACAGTTATGTTATCTGAGGTTGATACCAAGACATTTGCAAGATTAGGAGTTAATCTTACATCTGAACCGGTAAGAGGAAGCAAGAAGTTTTATTAAATCTACAGTGTTGTAATATATGCTTATGAAGCAGTTTCTTACATAAAAAAAAAGACTATATGAGGTGAAAACTATGAAAGTTGGAAGTACGTTATCAGAGGACGCATATAAGTTTGACGGAAAGCTGTCACTAAAGCAGGCAATTCCGCTTGGACTTCAACACGTTATGGCGATGTTTGTCGGTAATCTTACACCGCTTCTTATCATAACGGGTGCCTGTGGAATAGGTGCAGGCAGTGAATATGCAACAGTTCAGGTTGCACTTTTACAGAATGCAATGATTATTGCAGGTATTGTTACGCTTATACAGTTGTTTGCGATTGGACCTATCGGTGGAAAAGTTCCTATTATAATGGGAACAAGTTCAGGCTTCATCGGAGTGTTCAGCAGTGTTGCAAAGATTATGGGTGGCGGTATCATAGGTTACGGCGCTATTATGGGAGCCTCCATATTAGGCGGTCTGTTTGAAACAGTGTTAGGAGCATTTCTTAAGCCGCTTAGAAGATTTTTTCCATCGGTTGTAACTGGTACGGTAGTCCTTTCTATAGGACTTTCGCTTATATCGGTTGGTATAAGCTCATTTGGCGGTGGAAGCAGTGCAAAGGACTTTGGTTCTATGGAAAATCTGTTTCTTGCATTTGTAGTGCTTGTAGTTATACTTTTCTTTAAGCACTGGACTAAGGGTTATCTTAGTTCATCATCTATCCTTATAGGTATAATCGTTGGTTATGTTGCAGCATTTATTATGGGACTTATTCTTCCTCATACAGCGGTTACAGCAGATGGTGTAGAGTATACTAAGTCATGGGTGCTTAACTGGAGCAAGATATCAGATGCTGCGTGGATAGAAATTCCACAGTTTATGCCAGTAAAGCCTGTGTTTGATATGCGTGCTATAGCACCAGTGCTTGTTATGTTTATAGTTACTGCGGTTGAAACTGTAGGTGATATATCAGGCGTTATAGAAGGTGGTATGGGAAGAGAAGCTACAGCAAAACAGCTTTCAGGTGGTGTTATGTGTGATGGTATAGGTTCAACACTTGCAGCACTTTTCGGTGTTCTTCCTAATACTTCATTCAGTCAGAATGTAGGACTTGTGACTATGACAAAGGTTGTAAACAGAATAGCACTTGCATGTGGTGCAGTATTTCTTATACTGTGCGGATTATTCCCTAAGCTTGGAGCGCTTATATCTATTATGCCACAGTCAGTACTTGGTGGTGCAGCAGTTATGATGTTCTCATCAATCATCGTAAGTGGTATACAGCTTATAACAAAAGAGCCTCTTAATGCAAGAAGCCTTACTATAGTATCTGTAGCACTTGGCGTAGGTTATGGAATAGGCGCTAACACAGCAATACTTGCACATGCACCTGAGTTTATAAGCCTTATATTCGGTGGTTCAGGAATAGTTCCGGCAGCGCTTATGGCTATTCTTCTTAATATTATTCTTCCTAAGGAGAAGAGAGAGGATGCTGCAACAGGTAATTAAGAATTATATATGTTGCTGTCTTAAGTCTTCAATGAACTTAAAAAGTAAATATAAACTTATAAATGAATTGTCGAAAATGCTTATAATATAGAATTAAAAGTCATATTATATATTTTGTAGATAGGTTGTATTATACAACTTGCTATATATTTAGTATAAAATATATAACAAGTAACGAAAACAATTATCTTACATGATATGTAATATGACTTTTTTGGATATACACTTATCCTGTTTCTCACATCATATAATATTATATAAAATTACAAAAATATATTGTATAAAAGCTACAAAAATGTGTTGAATAATTTTAAAATTTGAAGAACTTTGTATATTTTGCTAGAAAATATGAGAAATTTTTTTACTGGAAAACTATACGAACTGGTGATAAAATATAAAATACGTGTATAAAAGGGCTGTTATACGGCGCTTGATATGTATGGGATAGCTTAATATGAAAGCTGAATTCTTAATATAACGGATTATAATTTGGAGAGGAAATATGAGTGATTTTAAGAAACAGTATGATAAAGAGCTTCAATATCAGGAGATAAAGTCAAACAGATATACACTGAATGGTGTAATTATGTTTATAATAATGGAGCTTATTATATGGATACTTAATATGATAGGATTATTTGAGATAGACAGTACAACCATAACAACTGCGGCTGTTATATCGATAGTTCTTCTTATACCCATAATATTAGTTCTTACAAAGTGTGATATGTCAAAAAACAGTTATAAGTATATATTTCTGACCTTTATATGTATAGCAACGGGAGTAGTGTGTGCACTTTTATCATATCATGCTGTACTTTTATATGTTGTGCCACTTCTGTTTGCTGCACATTACAGACATAGAAAGGCACTCTGGTTTACATATATTATTAATTCAGTTTCAGTGCTGTTAAGTATGGTGCTTGGATTTTTTTATGGAATATGCGACCTTAATCTTTTATTTGAGGGAAGTCATAAAAGGGATTGGTATCTTACAGTAGTTGCAAGCGGGACAGGTTATTCATTTAATTCGGATCCTGTGTTTGTGCTGCTTGTGTTTGGTGTACTTCCAAGATGTATGATACTGCTTGTCATAACATTTATGCTACAGGATATAGTTCTAAGAAGTAGTGAAGATGAGCTGAGGATAGCACAGCTTACATATCTTAAGGAAACAGATTCAGGAACAAAGGTATTTAATAAGAATAAGTACGAGGAGATGGTTAAAACTTACTATCATTATATAGATAATATAAGGGTTATTTTCTGGGATCTTAATAATTTAAAGATGATTAATGATACTTATGGACATGACTATGGCGACAAGGCGATAGAGAGATTATCTTCCGTACTGTATTCTTTTGTAGATGAAAGAAGGCGAGTATACAGAATAGGCGGAGATGAGTTTATAATGATAATTGATAATCCATCTGATGAAGAGGGCAAAAATATATCTGCCTCGGTTGCAGAGATGATAGAGAAAGCAAATGAAGGAAGCCGTCTTAAGATAACAAGTGCAGTGGGTATAGCTAAAGGTTATGGAAGAGATGTTCTTGAGGTCGTTAAGAGAGCTGATGAGGAGATGTATAAGAATAAGGTGAAGTCGAAGGCGGGAAGATAAGTAAAGTATTGCTAAGCAGGTATAAGTGTATATGCAAAAAAGAGACTTAATAAAAGGATAAATATGATGTCAGACTGAGTTATCAGATGATTGTAAATCAACATAGTAATCAGTAGACGTAAGTTAAAAAGAGTTTGTATTAATGAGAAAATGTTATATACAAGCTCTTTTTCTGTTATTTGCGATTAATCAGAGATACTTTCGGCGTTATTGGTTATCAGATAGAGTTATAATTCTATAAATAAGAGCTGTCAGAGGTATAAGCTGTGATTGAAATTAGCAGTCAATTAATGTCAGGTCGAGCGGAAAGAGAACATATATTTATAGAAGGAGTGCAGATGTTATGGAGAATTTACATATAAGCAGTAATAAAAAATATCTTATGAAAGGGGATAAGCCATTTTTCTGGCTGGGAGATACGGCGTGGATGCTGTTTACTAATATATCTTATGAGGAAGCTTATACATATCTAAAAAACAGGGCAGACAAAGGCTTTAATGTCATTCAGTCAGTGCTTATTTATTCGGTGGATACGACCGAAGCATTAAAGACTGTTAATCGTATGTGCTGTAAAAATACGGCTGTTGACACTGATAAGTACTGGCACAATATTGATAAGGTTATAAAGCTTGCAGAAGAGCTTGGGTTATATATGGCACTTCTTCCATGCTGGGGAAGTATTGTAAAGGAGAACATTCTGAATATGGAAAATGTTCTTACATATGCAAAGTTTCTTACTGACCGTTATAAAGACTATTCTAATATAATATGGGTGCTCGGCGGTGATGTTAAGGCAGAGGCTTATAAGGATATATATACATTGATGGGTACATATTTTAAAGAGCATATGCCAGATAAGCTTGTTACATTTCATCCTTTTGGAAGATGCTCTTCAACAACATGGTTTGCAGATGATTACTGGCTTGACTTTAATATGTTCCAGTCAGGACATAGAAGATACGACCAGTGCAGTCTTGGTGCGTGGGATGACACTGGGGCTGATAATACATCATATTATGGTGAGGATAACTGGAAATATGTGTTACATGACAGGCAATTAAGTGACAAGCCAGTGCTTGACGGAGAGCCTTCTTATGAGTGGATTATACAGGGACTTCACGATAACAGAGAACCTTACTGGAGGGCAAAGGATGTAAGAAGATATGCGTATTGGTCAGTGCTTGCAGGAGCGTGTGGACATACTTATGGTGATAATGCAGTTATGCAGTTTCATAAGAATGGTGATGATGGAGTGAATTATGGCGTTGTATGTGAGTGGGAGGAAGCGCTTCATCATGAGGGCTCAGGAGAAATGCTGCATCTTAAGAAGCTTATTGAGTCGGTTGATTTTACAAGTGGAAAGATGGCGGATGAGCTTCTTCTTAGTGGACAGAAGGAGAAATATGGACGTATCAGTGTATTTGCAGGCAGTGATTATGTTATAGCGTATGATTACAGCTGCAGTGAATTCACTTTTGATGTATCAGCATATAGTGGTAAGTCTATGTACTGGATGAGCCCGGTTACAGGTGTATATAGTTATATTGGAAAATGCGTGGGTGATACATTTACAGCACGAAAGCCTGAGAGATATGAGGAGGATAATGCGGACAGGGTGCTTGTTATATCGTAGGCTTGGAAATTAATTCGTGAATAATAAAAACGATGTCATAATAATTTAATGTGCATTATGAAAAAGGAGCAAAAAATAAACTCGTGTGAGGAACAGGAAGATGAATAAAAGTATAAATAAAAAGATAAATATAAGCATAAATGAAAATATTAATAAGAGTGCGAATGATGATGACGTAATTAACAGAATTAATGTAGTAAAAAAATATAATCCACATTTAAGTAAAGCAGATGCAAAGTCACCACTGACGGTTGGTAATGGAAGGTTATGTTTCACGGCGGATGTTACAGGAATGCAGACACTTTATGAGGAGTATAGTGAGGAAACACCGCTGTGTACTATGGCAGAGTGGGCATGGCATACTTATCCGGGAAAAAGTTATACCATGGATGATGTGCGTATGACCGAGTATGATTTTCTTGGGAGAAAGGTGTCATATCCGCGTGTTAAATATGAAGGAAATGAGGCTGCTTATGACGGGGTACGAATGAACCCTCATAAGTTTAATCTTGCAAGGATTGCTATGTCGGTTGATGGTGAATATATGACTTCAGATATGTTATCAGATATAAACCAGATACTTGATATAACAACAGGCGTGCTAAAAAGTGATTTTACAGTAAATTATGCTTCGAGTGAGTATAATGTAAGTGTTGAAACAATATGTGATAATAAGTCTGATACGGTGGCTTTTAAGGTGGAGTCTGAACTCTTGAAAAAAGGGCTTTGCGTGGATATACATTTTCCATATGCTTCGTGCGATATAACTGGTTCTGACTGGTCGGATGATAAAATTCATTATGATGAAATTACTGATAACAGCAATGCAGAGATAGAGGATAAAGTTACTGCGGATGTCAATACAGAGATGGTGGATAAGAATTCTAATTATAAAAATGCAGAGATATTAAATAAAGCCATAAGCAGTAAGAAAGTTAATAATATATATCAAATAAAAAGACAGATTGACGACACTCATTATTCGGTAAATGTAAAGACTAACGGACAGATGCAAAAGTCAGACAAACACAGATATCGTCTAAATCAAGTAGATAATGACAATGTTTTTTATCTCTGTGTTGAGTTTGTAGATGAAGACGGCATATATGACAGTATATATAATAATGTCCAAAGTAATATCGATGCAGATAATAACAAGGATAATGCAGAGGATGATGTTGCTGATAACAGTATATATAAAAAGCAGTTATCAAATGTATCTGGCAAGTCTGATATTTATAGCAGCATAACAAACAGTAAAGATATGCCATATTATTATGAGAATTATGGAAAACTTAATGCTAAGGATACATTTGCAGTAATAAAGGAAAATGTACATACATTCTGGCGTGATTACTGGAACAGCGGAAAATTTTTCTATCATGAAAATGATGAACTTATGAGAAGGGTTATATTATCGCAGTATCTTCTTATAATTAATGACAGCGGTTATATACCACCAGCGGAAACAGGGCTTACATGTAATAGCTGGTATGGAAAGGCACATCTTGAGATGCATTACTGGCATATGGCGTGGGCTGCATTGTGGGGTCATCCAGAGCTTCTTGAAAGAAGCTTTGACTGGTACATAAACATACTTCCTGAGGCAGAAAAAAATGCAGCAAGAAATGGTTATAAGGGTGCAAGGTGGACAAAAATGGTATCCTATACAGGAAAGGATTGTCCGTCAAAAATTGCGCCTCTTCTTATATGGCAGCAGCCTCACATAATCAATATGTTAGATATGGTGCGGGATTGCTATGAAAATGACGTGTATATTAAAGAAAAAACGGACAAATATATGCGCAGGTACTGGATTTTGGTAAAAGAAACGGCTGAATTCATGGAAGATTATCTTGTATATGATATTGATACAGATACATTTAACATAGAAGCTCCAGTTATACCGGTACAGGAAAGACATCTTCCAGAGGACACAAGAAACCCTGTGTTTGAGCTTGCTTACTTTAGATTCGGTCTTAAAGTAGCAGCAGAGTGGGCCGATAAGCTTGACTATGTAACATTATCAGAGAAATGGAACAATATAGCAGACAGAATAGCTCCACTTCCTGTTATAGACGGTTTATATATATCACATGAAAACTGCTCTGACACATACATTAATAAAGCTATCGACCATCCGCTTATGCTACAGGTATATGGGATGTTAGATGGTTATGGCGCTAAGAATATTGTTGATATGGATGTATACAGGGCAACACTTGATAAGGTGATGGAAGTATGGGATTATTCGACACTCTGGGGCTGGGACTTTGCGGTTATAGCTATGGCAGCAGACAAGTTAGGTCTTAAGAGTGAGGCACTTTCACAGCTTCTTATAGAGTCACCTAAAAATGAATACGTGATAAGTGGAAACAACAGACAGAATTCACGAAAGGATCTTCCATTATATCTTCCGGGTAATGGCAGTCTGCTTATTGCTGTAGCGAAGATGCTTTTTGAGTGAAAATCTTGCAGCATTTTATGAAAATTATGCAAAACAGAATAATTGTGTTACACTACAAATGGATACCTAAAATGTGTATTTAATGGAATTCCAGATGTGCAGTTAGTATGCCTTGAAAAATACTTAAAGTAAATATACAAAACAGAAATGAGGATTAATATGGATGCCAGTCAGGTATTAAAACAGTACTTTGGATACGACAGTTTCAGAAAAGGACAGTCAGATATAATAGAAGCTATATTGCAGGGGCAGGATGCGCTTGCGATTATGCCAACGGGAGCAGGAAAGTCAGTGTGTTATCAGGTTCCGGCTATGCTTCTGTCTGGTATAACCATAGTTATATCTCCACTTATATCGCTTATGCAGGACCAGGTTAAGTCGCTTAATGAAGCAGGTATAAATGCGGCTTATATTAATTCAACACTGTCAGAGCAGCAGATGTATAAGGCACTTGATTATGCGGCGCATGGAAAGTACAAGATAATATATGTGGCACCCGAAAGACTTGAAACTATGAGCTTTATGACATTTGCACAAAAAGCAGATATATCGATGGTGACTATTGATGAAGCACATTGCATATCACAGTGGGGGCAGGATTTCAGACCAAGCTACTTAAAGATAGTTGACTTCATAGACAGTCTGCCAGAAAGACCGGTTGTCAGTGCTTTTACAGCTACAGCGACAAGTGAAGTAAAGACAGATATAGAGTGCATATTAAAGTTAAAAAGTCCAAAGCTTGTGGTTACAGGATTTGACAGAAAGAACTTATATTATAGTGTAGAGCATCTGTCAGGAAAGAAAAAGGATGCATATATAGCAGCTTATATAAAGGAGCATATGGATGAGAGTGGAATTATCTACTGTGCTACCAGAAAAAATGTGGACAAGTTATATGATGAGTTTAGTTCATTGGGGATAAGTGTTACAAAGTATCATGCAGGGCTTGATAATGAAACAAGAAAACAGAATCAGGACGACTTTATATATGACCGTGTGCAGGTTGTTATAGCGACCAATGCATTTGGAATGGGGATAGATAAGTCTAATGTAAGGTATGTCATTCACTACAATATGCCGCAGAGTATGGAAAACTATTATCAGGAGGCAGGACGAGCAGGAAGAGATGGCGGTGAGTCGCAGTGTATACTGTTATTTTCAGCGCAGGATGTCATTATAGATAAGTTTCTTCTTGACAGCAAGGAGTTTGAGGGAGTGGAAGATGAAGACAGAAGTGTAATAAGGGAGCGTGACTTACACAGGCTTCATACTATGGAAATGTATTGTAAGACAACAGAATGTCTTCGTAATTACATTCTTTCTTACTTTGGCGAAAAGACAGGTGAGCCTTGTGGTAACTGTGGCAACTGCAACAATGAATATGAACAGATAGATATGACAGCGGATGCAAAGTGGGTTATCAACTGTCTTGCAGAAACCCACGGAAGATTTGGTTTAAGTATCGTGCTTGGAACATTGCTTGGCGCAAAGCGTGCAAGACTTAAGGAAGTCGGCGCATTAAACTACAAATCCTATGGAAAGCTGTCAAACAGGAAAGAAGCAGAGCTCAGGCTTCTTATTGACCAGATGATAAATGCCGGTTATGTTATACAGACGGATGGTGAGTACAGTGTACTAAGAATGGGTGATATAAGTCCTTTAAGGGATGAAAATACCCATGTATACATAAAGAAGGCTAAGAAAACATATGCCAGTGAGCTGCTTAAAGGGGGAGGGCAGACAGGCGGAGAGGCTGTATCGGGGAATGCAAGTGCTGGTACAGCCGGAAGCAGGCCAGCTTCAAGGACAAGAAAGAAGAGTACAGATTCGCTTACTGCTGCAGGTTATGAATTATTTGAGAGATTAAGGGCGTTAAGACTTGTTATAGCAAGGGAGGAAGGTGTTCCACCTTATATAATATTTAATGATAAAACTCTTATAGATATGTGTGAAAAGCTGCCAGTTGATGCGGACACTATGCTGTCTGTATCAGGTGTAGGACAGAATAAGCTTATGAAGTATGGAAGCAGGTTTACGGAGGAGATAAGTACATTTGTCAGTGCGCATAAGGGTGTGGCTACGACACTTGATGTATAGATTATTGGATTATTGCTTTTTTGCAGGAAAAATATTGTAAGTAATATTAAAATTTTCGATTTATTAAAACCTTTTTAAAATTTAGTCCGTCATATAAGTGTAAGACATATTCAATAAAAAGCAGGTGATGATAAATTAGAAAATGCATGAATTAGAGATATTTAAGGATTTAATCAGAAATGACATGAAAAAAGAGTATTTGTCTTTTGAAACAGCTTGCGAGATGTTTACCAATATAATAAACGAAGTTAATAAGCTAAAAAATCCGGCTAATAATAATGAAAATATCAGCAGGTTAAAAATAAAAAGGTAAAAGTCATAAGTGATTACAAAGTTAGAATAACTGATATAAGGAGCAATTATAATGGAATGGAAAGAAGCAGTAGAACTGGCAAAAAATGGTGATAACAGAGGATATGATTATCTGTATACACAGACATGTAATAAGAATTATTATCTTGCATTAAAGTATATGGAAGATGAAGAATCAGCAAAAGATGTGCTGCAGGAATCTTATATAAAGGCATTTAACAAGCTGGAGCAGTTAAAAGATGCCGATAAATTTCCTGGCTGGATGTCACGTATAGTAGCTAATATGGCTATTGATGTGTTAAGAAATAAAAAAAGAAATAATAACAAGTTATTCTCAGAGATGGAGTCAGATGACAGTGAAGACATGACATTTGAGGAAAAAATAGAGGATTACAGACGAGATAACAGACCGGAACTTGCAATAGACCAGAAAGAAACAGGCAGGCTTGTAAAGGAAATAATAGATACATTGTCAGAAGAACAGAGATTATGTGTAATGATGTATTACATTAACGGAATGTCAGTTAAAGAGATAGCTGATATGGCAGATGTATCAGAAAATACAATTAAAAGCAGACTTAATTACGGAAGAAAGAAGATAGAGCAGAAGGTTCTTGAACTTGAAAAAAGAGGAACAAAGCTCTATGGTATTGCACCAGTTCCATTTTTCTTATATCTGTTGCTTAAGGATGCTGATAGTGTTAAGGCAGCACCAGTGTTGGCAGAGGATATTATTAATAAAATCAGCCAAGGCTCACATGCAACACCTAAAAACAGCATAGAAGATAATACGTCAGTACATGCTGTTAATGAAGCAGTCGAAGAAACAACGAAAGAAACGGCTAAAGAGACAGCAGGAGAAACAACGAAAGAAGCAGCTAAAGAGGCAGTCGAAGAAACGATTAAAGAGGTAACTAAGGAAGCAGCCAAAGAAACAATTAAGGAAACAGCAGGAAATATCGCAGGCAAGGCAGCAGCATTTTCAGTAAAGAAGATTGTTATAGGAATTGTTGCAGGACTTGCAGTGGCAGGCGGTGCTGCGGCAGTGGTAAGTGGAGTAAACCATAAGGATGATAATGTATATGAAACAGATAATATTCAGGATAATTCAGATAATAATCAGAATGGAGATGTCATAACTGCAGCAGAACAGGAAACAACACAGGATATGTCACAGGAAAATTGGAAAAATGCAATTATAGAGTGTTATAATGAACTTGAAGAAAGCAGTACTGAAGGTGGTAATGGCTATGCACTAATGAGGACAGGAGAAGATAAGACACCTACTCTTGTTGTTGCCAAAGGGATATTTAATCATAAAATAGATGGTTCACGCTGGAGAGAAACACCTTTTAAGTCAGAGCAGGAATATGTTGATGCGATGACAAAAACTGCAACAGTAAAATTTCTGTCGGATGATAAATGCGTAGTCAGGGGAATATGTGAAATGGAATTGTATACATCGGATAAAACAGGTAAAAAGGCAGTAAAGCTGGAGGCTGACTCACTGATGACTGAGACGGGGGATTATGTACTTATGTATGGAATGCCATACTATTATCTTACATATATTCCAGAAAAAAAAGAACTTGTTGTGGATTTGGTTGGAAGCACTGATGTGTTGGGAGCATATACTATACAGGATGAAAAAAATAAAATAAGTCAGGTCGGGGTGTATACAAGTGAATATGATGATATGGCATACAGAAAGGATATAGTATATTATCGCAGTATTGAAGAAGCATTAAACAATATAAATACAGTTGTGGAAAGGGAACTGAAATAGATATTGAGTAGGAACGTAATATGAATTATAATAATATAAAATATTTAACTGAAACAATCAGGTCAGTGTAAGGATTGATATGGAGGACATAAAGTGAGCAATAAGACAAAAATAATAGCAGTCGCAGGAAAGGGCGGCGTTGGAAAGACATCACTTGCAGGAGTAATAGTAAAGCTGCTTGTTGAAAGCTTTCCAGATAAGAAGATACTTGCAATCGATGCAGACCCGGCAGTCGGACTGTCGACAGTGTTAAATGTAGATGTAGACAAAACTATAGATGACATAAGAAAAGAAGTTATAAAAAATGTTGAGGACGGTGATACCAAGTCAGCAGTTGAGCTTCTAGGAGAGGCTAAGTATGAAATATACGATGCGTTAAAGGAGCAGGATGGTTATGCATTTATAGCAATAGGAAGACCTGAAAGCGCAGGCTGTTATTGCAGGATTAATTCATATCTCAAGGAAGTTATCACGATGCTCTCAGACCAGTTTGACTATGTTGTTATAGATGGCGAGGCCGGTATTGAGCAGATAAACAGAAGAGTTATGGAGAAGGTGACACATCTTCTGCTTGTAACGGATGCAAGTAAGAAGGGTTGTCAGGTAGTTAAGACTATTAAAGGCGTAGCTGATGAGCTTGTTATGTATGATAAGATAGGAGTTATCGCAAACAGACTTCCAGATAGTAAGGTAACAGACCTTATGGATATAGGCGATATGCAGCTTCTTGTAGCAATAGAAAGTGACAATGAGCTTGCAAGAGCCGATGTTTTAGGTGAAAATGTATTAAAACTTGCAGATGATACAAGGATAGTTAAAGGGGCAAGAGAAGCGCTTGTTAATATTGGGATATTATAGGATTGCTACATTGCTTTGTTACAGAAAGGATAACAACTTGAAAGATTTACAACATTTATATTATTTTGAGAAGCTTCTTGAAGAAGTGAATAATGACCTTGTAAGGAAAGCACAGGAAAAAGGAGATATAGCCATAGGTGCCGTGTGTTTTCAGATTCCTGAGCCACTGCTTAACCTTCCGGGCTGTTTTTCGGTGAGATTACGTGCTCCAAGGACAGGTTCTATAGAGATGGGTACATATTATATGAGCAGTATGCTGTGCGAGGGCTGCAGGGCAATACTTGAACGTGCTATAGAAGGTGGATATAACTTTCTTGACTGCATAATAGCACCTGATGCATGTGCACAGATGAACAGATGTGTAGAGAATATAGAGAGGCAGAAGCTGTGTACTAAGGAAAAGTTTTTTGTGGAATATTCAGATGTTCCTATGAAGTCAGATGAGTCAGCACTAAAACATTATGTAAAGCAGATGAGGCTGCATGTTCTTGAGCCGCTTCACAATATATATGGAATAGATATATCAGATGAAGCCTTGAGGAAGGCTGTAAATGAACAGAATGAGATAAGCAGGCTTATAACAGAGATTGGAGATTACAGGAAAGAGGATAACCCAAGAATAACAGGCTATGAGTTCGCTGTGCTATGTCTTGCCACATATTGCTGCCCTAAGGAGTATCTTATTGATAAGTTAAGGGATACAGCTAAGGAGCTAAAGACAAGAGAACCTGACACTAAGAAGAACTACAGGGCAAGAGTAGCACTTATAGGCTCAGAGATAGATAACCCTGAACTTATAAAGCTGGCAGAGGAAGCTGGTGCGCTTGTTGTTGCTGATAGATTCTGTTTTGGTTCGATGCCTGGAAGAAGTGAAATAGTTCTTAACGATGATGAGGATGTTTTATATCAGATATGCAGACAGTATATGCAGTGGGGCAAATGTCCAAGATATATGAATACAGAGAAGATAAGGGAACGTGAAGAATATGTTGATTACATAGCAAAAGAATATAAAGCAGAGGGGCTTATATATGAGCAGATAAAGTTCTGTGATTACTGGGGCTATGAGAGAGCATCAGCTTTTCATGTTATGAGAGAAGATTATGGATATCCGGTACTCTCTATAGACAGACCTTATGTAGTAGGTTCTTCAGGTCAGATAAGGACAAGAATACAGGCATTTGTTGAGAGCCTTGAGATAAAGAAGATTAACAAGAACCGATAGCTTTTATAATTAAGAAAGATTAGAAATATTAATAAATGTGTTCAGATATATAAAATGAACAAGATATAAGCATAATTACATATAAAGTAAGATATAAGTGTAATCAGCTATATAATTAAAATAATAAACTATAAACGTAATCAGAATATTATTAAAAATAATCAGGATATAAATTTAATTAAAAATAATATTGGATGATATACTTAATAAAAATTGATATACAGAATAAGATGGAGAATAACACATGTCAAGTAAGCTTGGAAGCGAGCCGCTTGGTAAGTTCTACACAGGTAAGAAACCGAAGAAAAGACGTGAATGGCGTGGACTTAAGGATACCTGGTATGATTATACAAGATGGCTTGGATATTGGAAAACATTAATAACATTTATAATAAAGCCCAATAATATGAAGGGCTTTTTCAGGTATCGCTGGATGATGAATTATCTTGCACTGCCAGATTTTATGGACAGGCACACAGAAGGTATGAGAGGCTTACAGCTTCGTATGGCGCACAATGCACTCGGACTTATAGTGACAGATATATGCAGTATGTTGGGACAGATATTTAAGGCTGACCCTGCCATAGGAAACGATAAAGAGCTTAATAAAAAGATAGTGCTTTTTGATGAAAATATGATGAGTACGCTTATGGGCGGATTTCCTAATCTTGTATGGCTGTCGGTTGAAGTGCCAGCCGTGTATACAAGCTCTATGATGTCACAGGATGGCGTGAGTTATTATGTAGATGTGACACATGAGTATGGAGTGCCATCAGATGTATGTCCTATGCCGGCAGCTGAACTTGGTGTTGCACTTGCAGACGACTTTCCGCTTATCGGATGTTGTGCAGTACAGTGTAATACAACATGTGATGGAAGCCTTATGGGTAACGGAATAGAGGCGAGATCTTTTAAGATACCGACATTCCAGCTTGCAGTTCCTATAAGACACAGACAGGAAAGTGTTCAGGAATATGCGGCAGAAGAAGTGCTTAATGCGATACATTTTATAGAGGAGCAGACTGGCGAAAAGTTTGACTGGGAGGCATTCTTTAAGAGTATGGAAAGATTTAACGCAGAAACAGATGAATTCCTTGAGTGGATGGAAATATCAAAAACAGACTATCCACAGGTAATGGGTGTAACTCTTGCACTTTACAGATATGGTGTTTATCAGGCTGCTGGTGGAAGAAATCAGGCATTTCTTGATATGGATAAGAAGCTTACACGTATGGCGATGGAAGGTTATGATAAGAAGCAGCTTGCGGCTAAGGAATACCGTCACCGTGCCATGACATGGGGCGTTCAGGCGGCATATTATACGGCACTTCCTATATGGCTGCTCAACTGCTGGGGAGTTGTCACAATAGCAGATATGCTTAGTATGGTATCAACTGAAAAGGTTAATACAAAAGATAAGCATCAGGCTATGTTAGACCTTGCATATCTTTATGAAAATATGATTATGAGAAACCGCTCTAATGGAGGTTATGAAACAGGTGTTGAGGCACTCTGGAGATTTTGTGAAATGTTCCGTATAGATATAGTTATTATGTATGTACATATGGGATGCAAGTCTATGTCAGGCTATCACGGACTTTTTGAAGAAGAGGCAAGAAAGCACGGAGTACATCTTATATGGGTAACGCATAATCTTATGTGTCCGGAAGACGGCAGCAGAAGGGATATGCGAACAGAGATAAACAGATATATGAGAACAGTATTTCGTGAAGAGCCGCTTGACCCTACACTTGAGGACTTTGATGATAAGCAGAACTGGTAGTAATATAATGAGCGCAAAAGAAAAGAAAGCGGCTGCGAAGCAGACATTTTCTTTTCATGCGCCATTAACGAACAAACGGTCATGCGAAGCAGGACGAAAGAGTGCGTAAGCACGGGTTCGTGAGTGTAGGAGTGAAAAAGAGAAAATTATGATATAATGAGCGCAAGAGAGCCAGAAAGCTGCTTGCAGATTTCTGGCGAACGGCGAATGACGATCACGATAGCTGCGATAGCAGCGGCGAGTAGCAAAGCTACGAATCGTGATATAATGAGCGCAAAAGAAAAGAAAGCGGTCATGCGAAGTAGACAGCATGTATTGTACAAGGAAGATATGGAGGACATATGAGTAAGTTTTATGGCGGCTGTGATGCCGGAAGTACATATACAAAATGTGTAATATTAGACGAAAATGGAAAGATAGTGGCAGATGTTACTAAAAGAAGCAGGATTAATCCCGTGTTAAGTGCAAAGGATGCCCTTGATACAGCTATAGGTATGGTTGATGGACTTAACAGTGCAGAGGAGCTTGAGTATCTCATAGGAACAGGTTACGGACGTAATAAAGTTCCATTTGCCGATGAAAATATATCAGAGATAAGCTGCCATGCAATGGGAGTGCATGTTACAGACCCTTCTGTAAAGGCAATCATAGATATAGGTGGACAGGACGTTAAGGGTATAGCCATAGATACAGACGGAACAGTTCTTAACTTTGCTATGAATGATAAATGTGCGGCAGGTACGGGAAGATTTTTTGAGTCGATGGCAAGAGCTTTTGAAATGAGCCTTGATGAATTCTCAAAGCTTTCGCTGTCAGCTAAAAATGTTATACCGATAACTGCGCAGTGTGCGGTATTTGCAGAGAGTGAAGTTATATCGCTTGTAGGTGAGGGAAAGCCTATGGATGAAATAGCGGCAGGTATAGAGCTTTCAGTTGCTAAAAGATGCTTTGTTATGGCAAAAAAAGCCGGAGTAGTAGATTCAGTCACACTTACGGGCGGCTGTGCCAAGAATGAAGGCTTAAAGCAGGCGATAGAAAAGGTACTTAAGGTAAAGGTGGTAGAGCTGCCAGTGGATCCACAGCTTATGGGTGCACTTGGCGCAGCAGAGTATGCAAGACAGAAGGGAAGAGTTAAGCAGTGATAATATTAAAAATAGCAGCAATAACAGCCATAGTTCTGGTTATATTATTTATACTCACATTGATCATATATTTCTTTAATCTTGATATGAAGTTTGCCGCATGTCTTATAAAACCGCTTACAGCTTATTATAACTGGTCGGGAAACAGAAGAAAAAAGCATAAAGAAAAGCAAAAGGAAAAGCAGCAGGGATGATGCTGCATAAGAAAGGCTGAATGTAATATGCAGGTTCTAAGTATTTATGATAAAGATATATCAGAGTTAAAGAAGTGCTTTAATTCTGATGCTTATGGAAATATTAAAAAGCTTCCGGCAGATAAATCATGGGAGGTTACAGCACAGGAAAGTCTGGTTCTAAAGCGTGATATGGCATATGAGCTTGGTGGAGGTATGAATAAAGCCATTAGTTCAATAGCCTTTACTACGTCAAGTGAATGTGTTAGTGATGACGGAGTATATCTTATGGGAGAAGATCTGCAGGATATAAAGGAAGATATATCATATGCAAGATTCACTTTTATACGTCTGAACGAGTCTTATATTAAGAATATACAGGAAAAAAATGCAGAAGCCCTGCATGCTGCTCTGCGTGCTATTGACTATGTGAGATATCATAATTTTCCTAAAGGGTATATGATGAGAATATCATCAGTAAAGGAAAGAGAACCAGTAAGGGTGTCAAAACAGGCAATAGTAGATGGCATGACATTTTCACATATAGGATCTGAGATGATAAATGCATACAGGAAACGTAAGGAAGTTGAAGCAGTACAGATATACTTTCTGACAAGTAAAACAGCGGATTATGAGCTTTTATATGATAAGGCACATAGAATTGAACAGATTACAGATTCGCTTAATCATATGTTTAACGGCCTGGTTATGGATTGTTCAGCCTGTAAGAGCAGAGAGCTGTGTGATGAGATAGATGGGATGAAAGAGTTACATAAGAACCTTTCATCCATCTGATAGAGCTTGGTTGTCTCTGCTTTTTTTGCTTTTGATTTTATTCTTATACATGATGGAATCTACAGCTTTAAAGCAGTTATCAATACCACTTTCGTCTATAGCACCATATCCGGTTGCAACAGAATATGGATAGTCCGTTGTAGCTGCAATATTATTAACAGCCTGATGAAATGTTTTAAGACATTTGTTGATGATATCAAGGCTTGTATTGTTGATTATGACACAGAATTCATCACCGCCGATTCTATAGCACTGACCGATTTCCATGAAATTCTCGTGCATAAGCCTTGCAGTATTCTTAATAGCTTCATCACCGAAACGGTGTCCATATGTATCGTTGATATGCTTAAGATTATTAAGGTCTGCGATGAGTATATATCTGTGTGATTCTACGCTTAAGCGTTCTTTTTCCATGGCAAGCTCAAAGGCAGAACGGTTGTTTATATGTGTCATGGCATCAGTGAATGCCAGTTCCTTGTATATTTTATTACGTGTGTTTTGTATAAAATTATCTTTGATAATATGAAATATCGAAAAACTGAAATATACAAGCAGTAAAGTAACACCATATACAGAAAATCTTATTCTTTCAAAAGCTGAATTGTTTGAATAGCAGCGTATAATATCAAGAATAATAAAGAATGATATTATCATAATAGATATAAATATATAAAACTCTCTGATTGTGTTTGTTTTCCAGTTTTTAATATAAGTTATTATGACTGCCAATGTAATAGAGAGTATCTCAATATGAACAATCCATAGTACATTGGATACAATTATCAACCCCATAAGCTGCATGACAAATATAACGATGATTGAGAGTATTTCACACCAGTATGCTATATACATATAAGCTTCATCCTTGATATGGTCAAAGGTAAGAAGAAAACCGGTTACTGCGATTGGAAATAAAAAGTAACAGCAATATTCCATATATGATGTAAAAGTTCCATGGCTGAAAAACAGCTGGATTACAGTGGAGTTGCAGATTGTCCATATACCAGCAAGCATAGATGTAAGTCCAAGCCAGTAAAGCCTTTTAGATAAATCAGTTTTTATTATAAAAGCTGTTATTAAAAGTATAATGCCACATATGCAGGCAAGAAAACCTACTATCAGCTGGAATGCATGATGGCATAATATATCAAATATAAGGGCACTTTTAGTACCAGTTGAGATATGAAGAAGATTCGTAATATCAATCTGTGAATTCATATCTATAGTAAGAGTAAAATCGTGCTGTGGGACTTTAACAAAATACCAGTGAGAAGGTCTTGCTAATCCGGCAAAATCGATTATATCATTTTCAGTGTATACCTGTTCATTATCAATATATATATTAACTGCAGAGTTGTATGCATAAAAAGAAATATAATTACCAGCTAATTCATCAGCATGAATAAAACGTGTCAGAGTTACTGATTTGGTTTTTTCAGTGAGCCTTGCAGGAAGATTGATTGATGAATTAGTATTATTGAAGCTTATATTATAATTATCAGTTATGGTATTGGTTGATTCGTTGTTAAGGCATAATCCACTTATCCTTGTATTGCAATATATGGCTATACCTAAGAATAAAAAAGCAGTAAGGATAAAACATATACTTATATTGACAGAAGATGAATTTGTAATTATATTAAACTTATTAGCAAAGCAATGCTTTTTATTTGAAAATATATTCTGCATAATTAGATGTTATCCTTTCTGATAATATTTTGATTGATGGGTTAAAATACCACTTTGGTACTATATAATAGTACTAATTACCCACAAGCCCGGATATTATAGCATAGGTCTGTAATTTAATTCAAGTACCAGAATGTATCAAATTAAAATTTTAAGGCATTAGAAATGGAGGATTATTGTGTATAGAGAAGATTATAATGTAGTTATTCCAAAGTTTAACGAGGTTAAGGTATCAATAGATGAACTTGGAGCAGTAAGTGGAAAGCTTGATGTTAAAACAGGACATGATAATGCAGTTATTATTAATAATGCAATAAGAAGCTTATCTGAAAATGGTGGTGGTACTGTAGTAGTACCAGCTGGAATATGGGCATGTGCGCCTATAAGAATATTGTCTGGAATCAATCTTCACCTTGAGAGCCAGGCTACGCTTAAGTTTATAAAGTCAAAGGAAGACTATCCTTTAATAATAACTAATTATGAAGGTCAGCAGAGTATACGTGCTGTCTCACCAGTGACAGCAGAGAATGCAGAAAATATAGCTATAACAGGCGAAGGAATCATAGACGGAAGCGGAGATGAGTGGCGTCCAGTCAAGAGATTCAAGGTAACAGACAAGCAGTGGGAAGCACTTCTTAAGAAGAGTGATAATGTGTTTGTAACAAAAGAAACAGAAGTATGGATGCCATCAAAGTCAAGCCTTGTTGGAAACGAGAAGAATATCCAGGGTGATACAGAAGATATTATAGATGAAGCTTCTGAATATTATGATTTTTACAGACCTGTTATGATAAGCTTAAGATATTGCAGAAATATTCTTTTACAGGGAGTTACATTTATGAATTCACCAGCATGGAATATTCATCCATTTTTCTGCAGGAGTCTTACAGTAGATCATGTAAATGTGCGTAATCCATACTATGCACAGAATGGTGACGGAATAGATGTTGAATCATGTACAGATGTACATATACATCACAGTGTGTTTGAAACAGGCGATGATGCAATATGCATAAAATCAGGAAAGAATGCAGTTGCAAGAACAATAGAAGGTCCATGCAGCAACATATATGTTCATGATTGTCTTGTAAATGAAGGACACGGTGGCTTTGTAATAGGAAGCGAAATGTCAAGAAACGTTAAAGATATACTTGTTGAGAACTGTACATTTACAGGTACTGATGTTGGTGTGAGGATAAAGAGTGCATTAGGACGAGGCGGAGTAGTTGAGAACATAACAATCCGTAACATTAATATGATAAATATTAAGGGCGAGGGAGTAATACTTACAATGTCTTATGTTCTTAATCTTCTTAACCGTAATGAGACTATTGCTATGGACAATGAAGAAGATATTCCATATTTTAAGAATATGAATATGGAAAACATAACATGTCTTGGTTGTAAGGAATTCATTAAGATAGAGCCTTTGCAGGGACGTCCTGAAACAATATCAGATATTGTAGTGAATGGAAAGAAATATTGTTAAAATAATTAATAATGATATAATTAATAATGTTATTATTGATAATATTATTATTGCGCATATGAATGTAATGGGGGAAGGAAAAACTGTAATCTGGCAGTTGTTTCTTTCCCTTTTATATGGATAACGAATACCGTGATGTATGTAATGGGAATATAAATATGTTTTTCAGATATATGAATGGAGATAAAGATGAAAAATAATAAGTATGAAATAGACATGTGCAATGGCACAATAATGGACAAACTCATATCATTTGCACTGCCACTTATGATATCAGGAATGCTTCAGCTTATGTTTAATGCTGTTGATATAATAGTTGTAGGACGTTTTACAGGAAGTCAGGCGTTAGCAGCAGTTGGTTCAACGACAGCGCTTATATGTACATTCACGAATCTTTTTATAGGTGTATCGCTTGGAGCTAATGTGCTTGCAGCACGGTTCTATGCTTCAGGAAAGACAAAGGAAATGTCTGAAACAGTACATACAGCTATATTACTTGCTTTAATAAGCGGTATTGCCATGAGTGTTATAGGAATATTGTGTGCCAGAGAATCCCTTGTGCTTATTGCAACGCCGGATGATATTATCGGACAGGCAGTATTATATCTCAGGATATATTTTTTGGGAATGCCATTTTTTATGTTATATAACTATGGTGCAGCAATATTAAGGGCGGTTGGTGATACCAAGAGACCTCTTATGTACTTAATAGCTGCAGGTACAGCGAATGCGGTATTAGATCTCGTCCTTGTAATTATATTTAAAATGGGTGTAGCAGGTGTAGCTATAGGCACAATAACATCGCAGTTTATTTCGTGTGTACTCGTTATAAGGTGTCTGTGTAAGACAGATGCCATATATAAGTTATACATATCAAAGCTTAGAATAAAGAAGTATTATCTTATCCAGATACTTAAGGTAGGACTTCCAGCAGGTATCCAGAGTACAGTTATTAACTTTTCAAATGTTTTGTTACAGTCATCTGTTAATTCATTCGGAGAAATAGCTATGGCTGGTTACACGGCAGCCAACAATATACTTGGATTTTTATATGTATCAGTTAATTCAGTTACACAGGCATGTATGAGTTTTACAAGCCAGAATTATGGTGTGCGCAAGTTTAAAAGAATGGATAAGGTGCTTGCCAACTGTGCGATATTGTCAATAATAGTATCTGTAGTTATAGGTGGCGGCTCATATCTTTTAGGACATCAGATACTAGGAATATATACTAAGCAGGAAGATGTAATACAATGTGGTATGGAGATTCTTTCCATATCAACTATTCCATATTTTCTGTGTGGTCTTATGGATATGATTCCGGGTTCTATGAGAGGAGTTGGATATTCGGCAGTTCCTATGATACTTTCTATAATCGGAACAGTTGGAACAAGGCTTGTGTGGATATATGGAGTATTCCCTGAGCACAGATCATTGTATGTTTTGTTTATGTCATATCCAGTTTCATGGGGCTTGACCATAGTCATGCAGGCAATATGCCTTGTGTTTGTAAGAAGGAAAATAAGGAAGTAAGGATTGATAAAATATGAACAGCAAAATAGCTAATTATAATAAACAACAGTTAAAAGGTCAGCTTGAGTCTATGGGACTTAAAGGTGATGAAACTATACTTATACACTCATCAATGAAGGCTATAGGAGCGGTTGATGGTGGTGCTGATACTGTGCTTGATGCATGGATGGAATATTTTAAGGATGGACTTTTTCTTCTGCCAACACACACATGGAAGACTGTAAATGCGGACAATCCGGTATATAATCCATATACAACGCCATCCTGTGTAGGACTGCTCACGAACATGTTTATGAAAAGAGACGGGGTTATACGTTCGCTTCATCCTACCCACAGCATGTCTGGTTACGGAAAAAATGCCGCAGAATATCTGGCAGGTGAGGAATATAATAATACACCATGTACGCCGGGTGGCTGTTATGACAGGCTTAAAGAGGTCGGCGGCAAAGTGCTGCTTGTAGGTGTCGGTCACGAAAGAAACACTTATATACATAGTGTTGAAGAGGTGTTAAATGTGCCTAACAGATTGTCGGATATGCCTATGGAGCTTGTTATAGAGCTTCAGGAGGAAAGTAATAACAGTGGAAAGCTTCCACCATATAACAGGGATGATGGCTGGAAAAAGCATACTGATAACAAATTATGCAGAAAAGTATATGTAAGAAAGCACTACAATGCACAGCAGCCGCATATATCTGAGGATTTTGTCAAGCTGAACAAGATATTCTTAGACAGAGGAGTTGTCAGAAAGGTGAAGTTTGGCGATGCAGACAGTCTGTTATGTGATGCTAAAGGGATGTTTAATATTGTCAGACAGGTGATTGCACCAGACCCAGAGTGCATTGTAACTAAGGATACATTATCTATGCCAGAGTATTAAGCTGGATATATCATTTATTTAAAATATCAAATGATATTGGGGTTAAAATGTAATTAGAATTAGCATAGCTGGTTAACGTGATTATATGAAAAAACTATAACTACATATATTTTATTAGGATTATGCAAATGTAATATTTTATAATATAATAACCACATAAACATACAAGAAATATAGGAAAATGGTAAAAGAAACAGAAAGTGGTGGAATATATGAAACAAATATTATGCTTTGGAGATTCTAATACATGGGGACTTATCCCTAAGACTAATAAAAGATATGAGTGGGGCGTAAGGTGGACAAGCCTTCTTAATGAAAGCCTGAATGATAAAAAGAAAGGTGGATATCGTGTTATAGAGGAAGGCTTGTGTGGCAGGACAACCGTATTTGATGACCCATTAAGAGATGGACGAAATGGTGTTAAAATTCTGCCAACTATATTGGAAACCCACAATCCGGTTGACATAGTGATAATTATGCTTGGAACTAATGACTGCAAGACGGTTTACAATGCATCAGCAGAATTTATAGGTCAGGGCGTAAAAAGGCTTATCGGACAGGTAAAGAGCCACATACCAGACAGTAAAATACTTGTAATATCGCCTATACATCTTGGCGAGGGCATAGAGGAGTCAGAATATGACCCTGAATTCTCAAGAGCTTCAGTGAGCCTGTCAAAAGAGCTTTCAGATGTATATAAAAAGATTGCAGCACAGGAAAATGTTGGTTTTATAGCAGCTTCAGAAGTTGCATCCCCAAGCACTGCCGACAGAGAGCATCTTAATGAGGAAGGACATAAGAAACTTGCAAGGAAGGTGGAAGAGTGGGTTGAAAATGTGGCGTAATTGTGGGGGAGATAAAGAGTAAATTACGATATAATGAGCGCAAGAGAAAAGGAAGCGGCTGCGAAGCAGACATTTACTTTTCTTGCGCCATTAACGAACGAACAGTCATGCGAAGCAGACATTTACTTTGATGCGTGCCTATATGTAAAGTAAGCGATAACTGCTGTTATTATCTCTGTTATCCAGAATGAGTGCCATACGCCAACAGCACCATATATACGGCTTAGAATGAAGGCAGCAGGTATAATGACAGCAACATATCTGAATATAGATATAATAAGTGAAGGAATTCCCTTGCCAAGTCCCTCAAGTGCGCCAGAGGCTGTGACAGATACAGAGGATACAATAAATCCGGCACTTATAATTCTTAAAGCAGCAGCTCCCGCAGATATAGTTGTTTCGTTGGAAGTAAATAATCCAATAAGTGTTTCAGGAATACATAAGCATACAGAAGTTCCGATACACATAATAACAAGAACAATGCCTGTTGCAGTTGCATATATTTTCTTAACACGTTTAGTTTCGCCAGCACCATAGTTGTATCCGATAAGAGGTCGCATCCCCTGTACAACTCCATTTGCAGGAAGATATAGGAACGTCTGAAGCTTATAATATACTCCAAGCACGAACACATACACCTGTGAATATGCCGCAAGTATGACATTGAGCGCAGATATGAGTAGTGAAGGAAGCGCCATATTAAGGCATGCAGGTATTCCGATAGAATACATTTTCACGCAAAGCACTTTCTCAGGTTTCATATGTTTCATTGTGAAGCGTACAGGGATAGGTCTGACAATATATATTATAATGTATACAATAAGGCTTACAGTCTGACCTATGCCAGTTGCAAGTGCAGCACCTTCAATTCCCATACGTGGAAATATGCCAAGTCCGAATATAAGTACAGGGTCAAGTATAATATTAGTTATGCAGCCTGCGAGCATGGCGGTCATAGAAACAGTCATTCGTCCGACAGCCTGAAATGTTTTTTCAAATACAAGTTCCCATGCAAGCATTAGTGAAAATGCAAATGCGATAACAGAGTACTTTACACCGAGGTCAATAACGGTCTTGTCATTAGTAAACATATTAAGAAATGGTCTTATGAGTATAATACAGCCAGCCATCAGCACAATTCCGTGGACAGTGCTTAAGAATAAGCCCTGACTTGCAGCTTTATCGGCGGTTTCCTTATCAGAAGCTCCCATATAAAATGCTATGACAGCATTGATACCTATTCCAAAGCCGATCATGACAGAGTTGATAAAGTTCTGCATAGGGAATACAAGTGATATGGCAGTCATGGCATTTTCACTTATCTTAGCGACAAAAAAGCTGTCAACAATGTTGTACAGTGAATTCACAAGCATAGATATAACCATGGGAAGAGCCATGGTTAATAAGAGCTTTAATATGTTTTGTTTTTTCATGTAAGTCTGATCCATAATAATCTCCATTCTTGCGCTGCTTCTTTGCGCATCTCAAGTTTGTGCGAAGCACAAATCTTGCGTGTGAAAAATCTTATTTTTCACACTAGTCCTCATTTCTTTAATATTTTATGGTGAAAATTCTAAAGAATAACATTATCTTATCTTAATTAATGCTTATAAAATAGCATAATAACAGTATTATAAGCACAAAAAAACCACATAGCCCGTAAGCTATGTGGCGAAAAATAGAAACATCTAGAAAAATCCACATGTGTTTTATAAATAAATTGTAGTAAAACTTACTTTGTGTAGAAACAATGTATGCGGATTATATCATTGAGATAATCATTTGTCAATCAATAATCTGATTAGATATAATCTGACACATATGGTACAGCATGGAAAAGTATGTCATCAAGCTTTTCCACAGCCTCTTTGGTAGTTTCAATACGTTCCATACTGTAAAGCTTTTCAGCACTTTTATAGCCAAGCAGCATAGTTGTAAGTGTGGCTATTGACATTTTCATAGTATAGTCGGGAGTGCCGCTTGTGATACTACAGTGACCATCCTTGAACAAGACAATAAATCTTCCGTTATTCCATGAAAGAAGCTCATCTTCGATGTCGAAAGCATAAATACAGGCAGGTTCGTCAGGGTCGATGGCATATTTTCCAAAAAACTGCTTGATATCAATAATCCTTCCCATAGCATAAGGTCTGATAGTTTCCTTTATATCGCTGTCATCAAGCTCAAAGGCTATCGGTTCGCTGTAATAGTTGTTACCACGGACTTCATCAATCATAGAATCGTGGGCATGTATATATTCCCACAGTCCAAGCTGGGCTTCACGGTTTAGATATATCATTTCCTTAACGTGCATAATGTCGGAGCTTATCATATACACCATATATCCATAAGGAACATCATCCCTTGAATAATATATAGCAACCATAGTGTCGTCCTCATCCCAGCGCCAGTATTCTTCCCATGCAAGGTTGTTGCGGTACAGGCAGCCATGGGTTTTTTCGGCGAATTTGGAATGAAGCTTGTGAAATTCCTCATCATCCCATGATACTCTTCGTACATATCCAGGTTCGTGTAACTTTTCTGGAATCTGTCGGTCTTTAATAGTGTATGTCATTTTGTTAGATATGATTTCCCAGCCAAGATTGCGGTAGAGAGGTATTGAATAAGGATATAGCAGTGCAAATGACTTGTGTCCTTCACGCATACGTGTAAGACACTGAATCATAAGCTTTTTCATAATTCCATGACCAGTGTATTCAGGGTAAGTGCATACGCTTGTGACAAATCCTACGTTAAAACGTACACCATAGATGTTCATATCAAGTGGATATACGGCAAACTGAGCGATAAGCTCATTCTTATCAAAGCATCCAAGAACGTCAGCTCTTTGAAGAACCGGGAACTTAGACTGCTTTATCTCATCATCTTTCCAGCCAGTTTCGGCAAGCTCAGCTTCTGTTACCTGAAAGGCATATCTTAAAAGTGCATTATATTGTTCGGCATCATCTGTTGTAAGAGGCCTTATTATATATTCTTCATCCTTAGGAAAGTTCATAACAATTAATCCTTCTTAATTATTTTAGTACACAAATATTTTAGATTATCATTGTCATTTGTCAAGGTGTAAATAAGTGCCGTAATTAATGGAAAATTAATGTAAAAAAGAGTTATAATAATGGTACAATAATAAAAAATATATCAGTTATTTTATGATTTGGAATATAGCAGGGTACAAATGTTAAAAATAAAAAAAGTAAGTTTTTTGTCTGTGGCTAATCACAAAAAGATTTGTCCGTGCAACGCCGTAAAACTGATGAAATTATGTAGTATTTAAAATTATAGCTATATTAGAAAACAAAGAATAAGAAAGAAATGAGGTGCTTATATATGTGTACAGCAGCAACGTATAAAACTAAAGACTTCTATATGGGAAGAACTCTTGATTATGAATTCTCTTATGGTGAGGAGATTACAATAACACCAAGAAATTATGAGTTTGATTTCAGACACGCAGGAAAGTTAAAGACACACTATGCGATTATAGGAATGGCTTATGTTGCAGGTGGATATCCTCTTTATTATGATGCAGTCAACGAAAAGGGTGTAGGTATGGCAGGACTTAATTTTGTTGGAAATGCAGCTTATGAGAAAGTTATATTAGATGATGAGTCAGATGCAATACAGGTTGCACAGTTTGAATTCATACCATGGATACTAAGCCAGTGTTCATCAGTTATTGAGGCGAGGACAAAACTCTCACAGATGAGGCTTACGGGAACACCATTCAGTGAACAGCTCCCAGCGGCACAGCTTCATTGGATAATTGCTGATAAGGATAACTGTATAGTAGTTGAGTCTATGAAGGATGGTCTGCATATATATGATAATCCGGTTGGAGTTCTCACTAACAACCCTCCGTTTCCTATGCAGATGTTTGAGCTTAATAATTATGCCGGAGTGTCAAGAAAACAGCCGGAAAGCACATTTGCAGAAGTACTTAAGCTTGATGTATACAGCAGAGGTATGGGCGGAATGGGAATACCTGGCGACCTTTCAAGCCAGTCACGCTTTGTTAAAGTTGCATTTACAAAACTTAACTCAATATCGGGAAGTGGTGAGATTGAGAGTGTAAGCCAGTTCTTCCACATACTTGGTTCAGTAGACCAGCAGAGAGGATGCTGCGAGGTGGCAGATGGAAAGTTTGAGATAACTATATATACATCGTGCTGTAATGCAACTAAAGGAATATATTATTATACAACCTATGATAATCACCAGATAACAGCGGTAGATATGCGAAAAGAAAATCTTGATGCGTCAGAGCTTATAAGATATCCAATTATAACAGCAGGCGAGGTCAGATGGCAGAATAAGTAGATGTCGGGGTCAAAAGCCCCCGACTTTGATACCTACGAATTGTTACGTGCTACGCACTCCCACAATTCTCCCCAATATTCGCATATCGTGGGATTATCATCCCACTTTTATGCTCATATCGGGGCGGGCCCCAAGGTCTTTCACCCACTTATGAGCAAGCTCATGTGGGTTTATACCTTTTGACCCTGGTATCACTATATATAGTATACTTGAAATGTTGTAAATGAGGAGGATATAATAAGTTGAAGTACGATTTTGATACAGTAGTTGACAGAAGAAACACAGGCTCACTTAAGTGGGATGTGCGTGAAAATGAGCTGCCTATGTGGGTTGCCGATATGGACTTTAAGACAGCACCGGCTATTACAGAAGCTATTATAGAAAGGGCGCAGCATGGAATATATGGATATTCCATAGTACCGGATGAATGGGGGCAGTCTTACAAGGAATGGTGGAAAAACAGACATAACTGGGATATAGACACAGACTGGCTTGTGTTTACAACAGGTGTTATTCCTGCGATATCGAGTGTGGTAAGAAAGCTCACAACACCTAATGAAAATGTGCTTATACAGACACCTGTTTATAACATTTTCTTTAATTCAATAATAAATAATGGCAGACGTGTACTCGAAAATCCGCTTGTATACAAGGATGGAGAATACAGCATAAACTGGACAGACCTTGAAAGCAAGCTGTCAGACCCACAGACATCGCTTATGATATTGTGCAACCCTCAGAATCCGTCAGGAAAAATATGGGACAGGGAAACTCTGAAAAGAATAGGTGAGTTATGTAAGAAATATTATGTAACAGTAGTGTCAGATGAGATACACTGCGACATAACTGACCCTGGAAAGGAGTATATTCCATTTGCATCAGTGTCTGATATATGCAGAGATATAAGTATTACGTGCATAGCACCAACAAAGACTTTTAATATGGCAGGTATCCAGACAGCAGCAGTTGTTGTTCCACAGAAGAACTTAAGACATAAGGTATGGCGTGCACTTAATACAGATGAGGTGGCAGAGCCAAATACATTTGCAATATCAGCAGCAATAGCAGCTTATAAGAATGGTGCGGAATGGCTTGACGAATTAAGACAGTATATAAGTAATAATAAACAAATCGTATATGATTATGTTGAGGCCAACATACCAGATATAAATGTGGTTAAGAGTGATGCAACATATCTTTTATGGATAGACTGCTCAAAGCTTACTAAAGACAGCAGAAGGCTTGCGGCAGATATAAGAAAGAAGACAGGACTTTATCTGTCGGCAGGAAGTGTATATGGAAAAGGTGGAGAAAGCTTTTTAAGGCTGAATATAGCGTGTCCTGAGAGTGTTCTTAAGGATGGGCTTGAGAGGCTTAAAAATGGCTTGACTGGGTTAGAAGTTTTGACAAATTAGAAATATTGGATAGGTATGGAATAGTATAATTGACAAGTTTAAATATATTTTAGATATATAATTGATTATTTAAAATAAAACAAACACAAAATAAAAAATGAAAAAAGAGGTGTAGTTATGGAAACAATGTACTTTGAGGTGGTAAGCATAGATGGCGATTATGCCAACCTTAAGAGAACGGATGCGCCAAGTGATGACTTAAGGGTCGTGGCAAGGGCACTCCTGCCAGAGGAGATTAATGAGGGCAGCAGGCTTAGATATGAGATGTTTGAGTATATGCTGGAGGAGTAAGTGGATATATATATAATATTTTTTCTGTCTATAAAAAACGCTGCCACAATATGAGCATAAAAGTGGGATGATAATCCCACTTTTATGCTCATATTGGGTAGGGTGCTATGTGCCAGTGGCACATGTTTAGCACTGACCGAAGCGTAGTGTAGACATGGGAGTGCGCAGCACGAAACAATCCGTAGGTATCAAAGTCGGGGGCTTTTGACCCCGACATCATAACTATATCATACATACCCATATTTCTTACGGTTAATAATAACAAATATAACAGACACCACAAGGGCAAGCGCTTCGGCAGCAGTAACAGCAATCCATATACCATTAATTCCGATAATAACTGGAAGCAACAGTATCATAATTATCTGGAATAAGAACATTCTTAAGAACGATATGGCAGCAGATACGAAGCCGTTGTTAAGTGCAGTAAAGAACGATGAGGCAAATATATTGAGTTCGCTTATAAGATAAGAAACTGAATATATTCTTATAGCAGTTGTAGTAAGTTCAAGTAGTTGTTTATCATAGCTTACAAATATTCCTGCAAGATATTTGGCAAGAACTTCTGCAAGCAGTGTCATAATAACGGATGATATGACAAGCAGTATAATACTGTGTTTGAAAAGGCTCTTTAATTCCTTTTTATTGCCAGCACCATAATGATAACTTATAACAGGTGCACTTCCAAGAGAATATCCGATATAAGTGCCAGAGAATATGAAGCCTACATACATAATAATTCCATATGCAACAACGCCATTAGTTCCGATGTACTTCATAAGCTGCATATTATAAAGCATATTAACTAAAGACATAGACATATTTGTTACCATCTCAGATGAACCATTTATGCATGTTTTAATGATAATATCCTTGTTGAAACGGCATTTTTTAAGGTGTAGAATATTATTCTTTCCACTTGCAAAATAAATAACAGGTATGATAGCACCAACAAACTGGCTTATGCCTGTTGCAACGGCGGCACCCAATACCCCCAGGCGCAATACATACACGAAAAGGAAGTCAAGAAACATATTGGTAAAGCCAGCAAGAAGTGTGACAGCAAGTCCAAGCTTTGGTTTTTCAGCAACTACAAGAAAGCTCTGGAAAGCATTTTGCAGGAAAAGACCAGTCATCATAAAAAACACAGTTCGTCCATATATAATGCAGTTGCTGGCAATATCGCCAGTAGCACCAAGAAGCCCTGCAATTGGCTTTATAAAGATTATTCCTATAGCAGAAAGAATAACACCGCTTACTATACAAAGGTATATGAGCATTGAAAAATATTCGTTTGCCTTTTCAAGCTTCTTTTCGCCAAGAGTTTTAGATACGATGGCACTTCCTCCGGTTCCTATCATAAAGCCAGTTGAGCCAAGTATCATAATAACTGGCATTATAAGGTTTACTGCTGCAAATGCATCACTTCCCACACAGTTTGACACGAATACGCCATCAACAACACCGTATATAGATGTAAATATCATCATGGCGATTGTTGGTAGTGTAAAACGTATGAGTTTACTATATGAAAAGTGGTCTGATAATCTGATGTTCATCTGGTCAGGTTAGTCCTTTCTAAAAATAATGTGTAATATTGGAGCGGGTCACAAGGTATCTTATAAATATAAATTCGTAATTAAATTCTCCAGTTGTCTGAGATGTTTGAAAGATACATCAAACATAGCCTCAAGTTCTTTTTTATCTAATCCGGTAAAAGACTGTTTCTCCGCTTTAATAACAGGAAGTACAAGCTCATCTGCAAGACTACGCCCTGTGTCAGTGAAAAATATCTGCTTGTTTTTTTTGCTTTCAGGAGCAAGCCTGAGAGTGATAAGTCCTTTTTGTTCCATGGACTTAAGGGCAGAATTGATAGTCTGGGCACTGTAGAACCACTCTTCACATATATCAGTCTGAGTAATCCCCTCACCATAATAATATATAGAATATAATATCCAGAAAGTTGTGTCAGATACGCCTTTTGATGAAGCGTAGTTGTGATATATTACATTGGTTTCTTTGCAGATTTTATTAAACAGTCTTAGATTATTATTGCTATTATTGTTGTTGTTAAAGTCACAGTCATGGTTATTGTTATTATTACTATTGAAATTCTTATGTCCACATATGCTCATAATAAAAACACCTCATTAAATAATATAAAGAATACTCCGAAATCGGATGAAAGAAAATATACTCCGAAATCGGATTAAAGTCAAGCGTAGAATTATATAAAATAAGTCTTATAACCATAATAATTGGATATACTTCATATATACTTATGAAAATTTAATATATTTCTTAGAAATAATTGATAGAAAAAGTTAAAAACTTAACAATTAAAAGGTTGCTTTTTCCTAACTGATTATGTATACTATCAAAAGAATGTGGTTAAAGCCATTTTCTGTAAATTACTATAATACTTGTATACATTTATATAAGTTAAGGTACGCAGGTATATAAAGTACTACAATTAAAGAAAAGAGGTTTAATGTAAAATGGCAAACGTTGATTTAAGCAAGTATGGTATTACAGGCGCTACAGAGATTATTCACAATCCTTCTTATGAATTATTATTCGAAGAAGAAACAAAGGCTTCTAACGAGGGTTACGAAGTAGGAAAGGAAAGCGAACTTGGTGCTGTTGATGTTATGACAGGTATCTATACAGGTCGTTCTCCTAAGGATAAGTACATTGTAGTAGATGAGAATTCTAAGGACACAGTATGGTGGACTTCAGATGAGTACAAGAATGATAACCACCCAATGTCAGAAGATGTATGGGCTAAGGTTAAGGATATTGCTAAGAAAGAACTTTGCAATAAGAGACTTTTCGTAGTAGATGCGTTCTGTGGTGCTAACAAGGATACAAGAATGGCTGTTCGTTTTATCGTAGAAGTAGCATGGCAGGCACATTTCGTAACTAACATGTTCATTAAGCCAACAGCAGAAGAACTTGAAAACTTCGAGCCAGATTTCGTAGTATATAACGCTTCTAAGGCTAAGGTTGAGAATTACGCAGAATTAGGTCTTAACTCAGAGACATGTGTAGCATTCAACATCACAAGCCACGAGCAGGTAATCATCAATACATGGTATGGTGGAGAAATGAAGAAGGGTATGTTCTCTATGATGAACTACTACCTTCCACTTAAGGGAATAGCTTCAATGCACTGCTCAGCTAACACAGATAAGAACGGTGAGAACACAGCTATCTTCTTCGGTCTTTCAGGAACAGGTAAGACAACACTTTCTACAGATCCTAAGAGACTTCTTATCGGTGATGATGAACACGGCTGGGATGACAATGGCGTATTCAACTTTGAAGGTGGATGCTACGCTAAGGTTATCAACCTTGATAAGGATTCAGAGCCAGATATCTACAATGCTATTAAGAGAAATGCTCTTCTTGAGAACGTTACTCTTGATGAGAATGGTAAGATTGACTTTGCTGATAAGAGCGTAACAGAGAATACTCGTGTATCTTATCCAATTAACCATATTAAGAATATTGTAAGACCTATATCTTCAGCTCCAGCTGCTAAGAATGTTATCTTCCTTTCAGCTGATGCATTTGGTGTACTTCCTCCAGTATCTATTCTTACTCCAGAGCAGACACAGTACTACTTCCTTTCAGGATTTACTGCAAAGCTTGCTGGTACAGAAAGAGGTATCACAGAGCCTACACCTACATTCTCAGCTTGCTTCGGACAGGCATTCCTTGAGCTTCATCCTACAAAGTATGCTGCTGAGCTTGTTAAGAAGATGGAAAAGAGTGGAGCTAAGGCTTACTTAGTTAACACAGGCTGGAACGGAACAGGTAAGAGAATTTCTATTAAGGATACTCGTGGTATCATCGATGCTATCCTTTCAGGTGCTATTAAGACAGCTCCTACAAAGACACTTCCTATGTTCAACTTTGAAATACCTACAGAACTTCCAGGTGTTGATTCAGGTATCCTTGATCCTAGAGACACATACGCTGATGCTTCTGAGTGGGAAACAAAGGCTAAGGATCTTGCAGAGAGATTTAACAAGAACTTTGTTAAGTACACAGGTAATGAAGCTGGTAAGGCTTTAGTAGCTGCTGGTCCTCAGTTATAATTAACTGATATTATTTTAGTTAATGTATTGAGATAAGAAAGTACCTTTTTAAACCTAATATATATATAATAATCCCCCTCATGACATTATTGTTGTGAGGGGGATTTGATTAGTGGATAAAAATAAGCTATACAGTATATTATAGATTAGGTTAATACTGTATAGCTTATTTTTAAATTTATTGAATTATATAATAATTAAATGCACACTCAGCAGACATTTAATGTTTGTTTTATTATATTATATCATAATTTACTCTTTATCTACCCTACACTCACGAACCCGCGCTTTCGCGCTCTTTCGTCCTGCTTCGCATGACTGTTCGTTCGTTAATGGCGCAAGAAAAGTAAATGTCTGCTTCGCAGCCGCTTCCTTTTCTTTTGCACTCATTATATTATATCGCCGGTTTAACAATATTAAGTGGCATCATAAGGTGGCTGATAAGTATTCTGTATGCCTCGTTACCATCGCCAGTCTTAAGTTTTTCATAATATTCCGCATGTTCATCAACGGTTCCTATGCTTCGGCCTTCTACCTCAAGAGCTGACTGGGTTGTAAGGCGGATAAGATACATAAGTCGCTGGAACATATGATTAATTTCTTCATTTTCAATATAATTCACGAGAACAAGATGAAATTCATGGTCATAGTTGATAAAGCTTTCGTAATCATCATTAGCAGAGAGAGACTCTTTTTGTTTTTTAAGAATTTCACCGAGCCTTTCAATAGTCTGCTGACCTTTAGAGGTGTTATATTCGTTGGCAAGGCATTGTGTACAAAACCCCTCAATAGCACATCTTATCTGAATGGTTTCTTTCATATCTTTCTGGCTTAGCTGTCTTATTCTAAAGCCTTTGCTTGGAATAACAGTTATATAGCCATCCTGGCTAAGACATTGTAGTGCTTCACGCATAGGTGTTCTTGATATTCCTAATTCTTTTGATAACTTGGTCTCTGAGTAAAGTGTATTAGCATCCAGCTGGTGAGTAAGAATAAGATTCTTAATATAGTTATAAGCCTCAAGCTGTAATGATGACATAAGCTGCATATATTCCTCCGTTGTGTAAGTGTCTGAATGATGAGCACTATTTAATTAATAACATATGTATATATGTATTAATTAGCGACATCATAATAATAAAAAAAGTGACAAAAAACATAAAAAATACAATTTCCTTAGGATATAATAGACGATAATTGACCTTAGGTCAATTAAATAAATATAAAATCGGTATACCGGTATGCATATTTTTCTATACATATAAAGAGCGCAAAGAAAAAGGAAGCGGCTGCGAAGCATACATTCATTTTTTAGACGGCTTAACGAACAAATAGTCATGCGAAGCAGACATTTAAAAATGAAATTCACGAAAATAATCCTTTTTATTATATCACTTCTATCCAAATAAAGCTGCACAAATAACACTTAATAAAAAATTGATTTTTGGTTAATCTGTTTCTGGTTTTAGGACTATAATACACACTGTAAAAAGAAATAGATAAACTTAACATCACCTCTTTGTTGAAGGCTTGCTAAGCTAATCAGATTTTTGGAGGAAAAGATAAATGAATACTTTAAAAGCTGAAAAAAGAAGCATGAGTGACAAAGCAAAGAAATTAAGAAGAGAAGGTTATGTAACTGGTAATGTGTTTGGCAGAAGCCTTGCAGAATCAATTCCAGTGCAGATTGAGAAAAAGGAAGCAGAAAAGTTCCTTTCAGTCTGCGGTAAAGGTAGTGAAGCACAGCTTTCTTTGGACGGACAGCAGTATGATGTCCTTGTGAAAGAAGTAGATTATGACCCTATTAAGAGACAGACATTAGAAATTGATTTCCAGGTACTTACAGAGGGCGAAAAGGTTCGTTCAGTAGCTGAGATTGTACTTGTTAATCATGAACTTGTTCAGGGCGTACTTGAGCAGCATATGGAGGAAATTCCATATAAGGCAACAAAGTCTGCACTTGTTGAGAAGGTCAGCATAGATGTTGGAAACCTTAAGCCGGGTGACAGTATTAAGGTAGAAGACCTTGATATTGCAAAGGATAAGGACGTTTCTATATCACCGGATGTATTAGAGAAAGTAATTGTCAGTGTAACAGAACAGACATATGCTGGTGATGATGAAGCTGCCGATGAAGAAGATACGGCAGAAGCATAAACAAAAAGTTTTGTAAAAGAATAATCCTGCATAGCAGGACATAATAAAAGTAAGAATTCTGGTATGGGTATATTCCTATACCGGAATTCTTATTTTTATTATGTATAAATATACATGATTTTCTGAATAATTTTTCAGACTAAATAACATAATATTATTGCTTTTTGTTGAATTTTGTCGTTTTTGGATATATACTATACATATGTGTCATTAAACTGTTTTGAACAGGATATTATGCATAGGTTTAATATCTTTATGGCAGTTATTAGAGCGTAACTTAGGTAAGTTTAATTTAATATTTATTGACATAGATTCAGTTCGATGAATTCAATAAAGGATGATATTTGATTGAATGAATTCAAATAATATTTATGTTGGATGATATCTGCTGCATAATAAGTGTGGAAGGTAGGTATTGTATATGAGTAAAGTTTATGATGCGGAAGAATTTAAGGCAAGGGCCAATGTTAAGACAAGAAAAGTATGGTTTATATTGAATCTGTTGCTTACAGGTCAGTATTATTCCAATGTAACAAAAGGAACGTATGAACAACGGTATATAGTGCCATTTCTGCTGCTATGCTGGGTTCCATACATAGCAGGCTCTGTATATCTTAAGATAAAAGGCAAAAATGCATCATTTTACAGGTCTATCATAACAATAGGATATGGACTATTCTACGGATATATAGTGTGTACAAGCCAGACGATGTTATCATTTGCATATATATTTCCAGTTGCAAGTATGATTATTCTGTTTAAGGACAGAAAGTTCATGATAAAGTGTGGAGTATTTAACACTGTAATACTGATAATAGCATCAGTCTACAAGTATATGACTGGTATGAATTCAGTGGCGGATATAGATAATTATATGTTACAGATATCCTGCATAATGTTAAGTTATATGTGTTATGTTATGTCTATCAATCACCTTAATCTTTCAGATGGAGCACTTACAGACTCCATAAAGGATGACCTTGACAGAGTTGTAAAGACAGTTGAGCAGGTTAAGGACTCAAGTAATATGATAGTTGATGGCATCACTGTAGTAAGAGAACTTGAGGAAGAGAACAGACAGGGTGCTAACTTTGTAGTATCGAGTATGGAAGAATTGTCACGCAATAACGATATTCTTCATGATAAGACCAATTCTTCAACAGATATGACAACGAAGATTAATAATCAGGTTGAAAATGTTGCTGCACTTATCAATGACGTAGTAAAGCTTGTAAGTGAGTCAGTTGAGCATGCAGACTTAAGCTCAAAAGAACTTGCAGATGTTGTTGAAAGTACAGATACTATGGCAAAGCTTTCAGGTGAGGTAGATGATATACTTCACGAATTCCAGCAGGAGTTTGAAAAGGTTAAGACAGAAACAGGAACTATTGAGGAGATTAACTCACAGACCAACCTTCTTGCACTTAATGCCTCTATTGAGGCGGCAAGGGCAGGTGAAGCTGGTAAGGGCTTTGCAGTAGTTGCTGATGAGATAAGAAACTTAAGTGATGAAACACAGGAGTCATCAGACAGGATTATGGCGGCTCTTGGTCATCTTGGCGATACATCAGGCAGGATGTTAGAGTCGGTTAAGAGAATATTATCAATAATACAGGAAACACAGGGAAAAGTAGTAAAGGTCAATGACAGTGTTGCTGGTATAGCAAAAGATTCTAACCAGATAGGACAGCATATCGGCGTGGTTGATTCAGCTATGCAGGAGGTTGAAAGCTCTAACCGTAATCTTGTAGATAATATGAGCCAGATTGAGAGTGTTATGCAGGTTATTCAGGACTGTATAACTAATGCTGATGACAGTACTAAGATTATGCTTAGTAAGTATGAAGAGTCATCACGTAATGTAAACGAGATAGAAAGCGTTGTAGGCGCCATGATGGAAAAGCTTGGAATCGGTGGATTTATGGGAATTCAGGATATCAAGCCTGGTATGAGATGCACTGTAAGACAGCTGGTATCTGGTAAGCCATCTAATAGGGACTACAGCGGAGAAATAATAGCGCAGAAGGGTGGAGCATTATTTGTAAGGTTTGATGATGAGGATATAGATGTTAATAATCCATCATTAAAATTCCGGATTGAGATAGTAGCAGGTAACGTACTTTATCACTGGACTGATGTATCAGCTAAGAGAGCAGCGGAGTATAAGGAAGATGTATGCAGACTTGAAGTATCTACACTTCCAAGTATTGTAAACAGAAGAAAGTATACAAGAATGCCTATACATAATAAGTGCTCAATCGTATTTGAAGATAATGCAGAGATAACATTTACTGGTGAAATGGTAAATATAAGTGCTAACGGTTTTGCGTTTACAACAAGAGATAAAGAATTCGCAGATTGTAATGGAAAGAATATGATAGTAAGTATTCCTGACTTCCCAGTAGAACAGGGAAGACTCATAGAAGGTGTTGCAATCAGAAGCACAGACAGCGATGGCAGTTATATAGTAGGCTGCCGTATGCCATCTGACAGCATAGAGATAGGTAATTATGTAAATAGGAATTATTCAGAATAATTAGTTAATTACTGGTTTGTAAGCCATTAGTAACATTTTTAATATATTATGGTAGTGTAATAAGTATCGGGGAAACATAATCTGGGTATTATAGATATATACAGATTAGCATCATAATATAGAAAGCAGATGGTTTAATGAGTTCAGGTAAAGATTATAACAGATATGTTAAGTGGGTAAGGTGTATAGTTGCTATTGTTATCTGTCTGACGGTTATTACAGTTGTTGTACTCTCCGCAAAAAGCAGAATAAATGGGAACAAAAACAGCGAGCCGACAACTGAATATAGTGAAAACAGTGTTATACCAGAAGAAGATGAAGAAGCGTATGACCTTCCACCAAGAGTGCTTAATTCGGATGTTGTACCATATGACGGACAGAGGCGAGCTATATCGTGCTGGGGCGATTCGATGATGTTTGGTATAGGTGCTGGTGAAGCTTATGTATCTGGCAGTGACGAAGTTCTTGATATATCAGGCTGGACAACACCAGATACGTTAGAGTATCTTACAGGCATTAAGGTATACAATCTTGGAGTTTCTGGGGAAACTTCAAATGAGATAGCACTACGTCAGGGTGGAATTAAAATGTATGTCGATAATACATTTGAGGTAGGATATGATGACAGTGTGGAAGTAAGCATAGTTGATGAGTATGGCAATCCTGTATATATGGCTGACTTTAGTGCATATGGTTATGTTGAACCACACGAACCGGATGTAGTGTATATTAATGACGACATGTTTAAGATAACAGGAACCGAAGAAACGGGGTTGTATATATGCCGTTATTCGGAAACAGAGGTTGGTGGCGATGCATTTACAACGGTGTATGAAGGTACTCAGGTTACAACAAAGGCATCTTATGAAAGAAAAGGTGATATTCTTATTCTTGAGATAGGTAGTAATGGCGGATGGGATAACTACAGGCAGCTTATAAGCCAATATGATGCCATGATTCAGAATGCAGGTTGTGATTATTATATAATAGTAGGTGATACAGATGACCCGGGAACATCAATAGCTGATACATCACAGGGTTTTTGCAATGAAGACGGAACTTATATAGGTGTAGGAGATACTGCCTGGGAGGCAACATTAAGTGAAGCTTATGGAGAGCATTTCATTAATATGAGAACCTATCTTATAGAAAATGGTCTGTCGGATGCAGGTCTGCGTGCAACTAATGCTGATTACAGGGGCTTCCGCAGAGGAAGGATATCCAAGCAGCTAAGGTCAGACTGGACACATTTTAATTCGTATGGATATTATGCCAAGGGACTGGCAATCTATGAGAAGGGCGTGGAGTTAGGTTATTGGAAGTAGTCTGGGCACAGGTAATAAGCGCATATCAGTGGGGATGTAATAAAAATGCGTAGAAATGAGGATTAATATGAGTGAATCAGGAAATAAAAGTAGTCATGTTAAAAAATTGCAGAAGTGGCTGCGTAATTTCAGGCATAAGTGTGCGTTATTTATAAGTAATAATAAGAAAGCTTCTATAGCTACAGGCATAATTATGCTGGTTATAATTGCAACAGTTATAACAACAATTTCTATAGTTACAATTAGGAAAAACAGAAATCTGTCAGCTAATAATGAAACTGATATTATTGTTGAAAATGTAACAATAAAAGAGGAAAATGAGACAGAAATAGAAGAAATTTCCGAAGAAGAAACAGAAGAAACGTCTGAAGAAGAAACAGAAGAAACGTCTGAAGAAGAAACAGAAGAAATTGAAGAGATAGTAGAACAAGAGTATGTTGAACAGTTTTTTGAAAATGAAATATCAACAGAAGATCAGGAGGCATTAGCTCTTCCTTCAAGAAGACTGTCAGCGGAATTTATACCATATGATGGAAAAAGAAGAGAAATATCTTACTTTGGAGACAGTATGGTAGCAGGTGTTGGCAATACAAGTGTTAATGCATCTGTTAATGGTATGAGCATATATGGTTGGACATCACCACGTACTATACAGTATTTTACAGGGATAACTACATATAACTTTGGGGTTCCGGGTGAGGATTCTTATGAGATATCTTACAGGGCAGGTGGCGTAAAACTTCACACTGACAGAGATGTTTCGATAAGTGAGGATACTCCGGCAAGAGTCAGGCTTATAGATGAAAATGGAGATACATTTACATTTGGTGACTATAGTGGTTATGGTATAGAGAATAATGAATATCCATATTCTATGTATATTAACAATTATCTGTGTTCAGTAAATAATGCGGGAAATGGAGAGGTTGATATAAGACTTATAAGTGGCTATGCGGCATACAGCGTTCCGGAAACAGATATTAATTATAGGGTTATAACTAATGAAGACGTTGCAGCTATTGCGTATGCAGATGTGGAGACAGATGATATAAATGCTGTAAATGTTCAGGCACAAGAAACAACAGCCAGTCCTGTAACAGGTGAAACGCAGTCGCCTACAGATGTTACGCAGCCATCTACTAAAGAATCAGAAAGTGAAGCAGTTACACAGCCGGTAACAGAGGCACCGACACAACCAGCACCAACGCAGCCAGCACCGACACAACCGGTACCAACAGTTTCAAAGGTGTATATTCCTGCAGGGGCAGAGGCTAAACCAAAGGTTGCAAAAGACCATAGTGAAAAAGATATTCTTATACTTGAGATAGGAAGCAATGGAGGCTGGGGAAGTGATTATCAGACACTTATATTACAGTATGATAATATTATACTTAATTCAGGCTGCGATTATTATATAATAGTAGGTGATACAGATGACCCTGGTACATCTATTGGAGATAATAATCAGGGTGAATATAACGAAGATGGTTCATATATTGGTATAGGTGATACATCGTGGGAGGCTGCTTTAAGAGAGGCTTATGGTGCACATTTCTTTAATACAAGAACCTATATTATACAGAATGGTCTTAGCCTATGCGGATTAAGTACAACTACACAGGATCTTGAAAACTTTAAGAGGGGTAATATATCAAAGCAGTTAAGATACGACTGGACACATTTTAATGCGTACGGATATTATGTTAAGGGCGTTGGCATATATGAAAAGGGAAAAGAGTTGGGATACTGGAACTAAACTTTATTTGCTAATTGTAATAATGAATACAGGAAAGGTAATGACACAATGAATGACAACAGAGAAAAGTTCGCATCCAGATTAGGATTTATACTTGTATCAGCAGGATGCGCAGTAGGATTGGGCAATGTATGGAAGTTCCCTTACATATGCGGAAAAAACGGAGGGGCAGCATTTATTGTCATATATCTGTTATGTCTGCTTGGATTAGGACTTCCTATACTTATATGTGAGTATGCTATAGGAAGAGGAAGTAACAAGAGTCTTGGAAGTGCATTTAAGGCTCTTTCACCAGAGAGAACAAGATGGCATCATTTCAGATGGGCAGCTTATGCGGGTAATTATCTTCTGATGATGTTTTATACTATGGTTGCAGGCTGGATGCTTAACTACTTTGTATACAGCTTATCAGGAAAGCTCACAGATAAGAGTGTTGATGAGATAGGTGGAGAATTCTCACAGATGCTTGCTTCTCCAGGAATTATGACATTCTGGACATTTGTTGTTGTACTTGTAAGTATAGGCGTGTGTTCACTTGGTCTACAGAAGGGTGTAGAGAAGATAAGCAAGGTTATGATGATTCTCTTATTAGCGCTTATGGTTGTTATGGCAGTGAATTCAGTTATGCTTGAAGGAAGTGCTGAGGGACTTAAGTTCTATCTTGTGCCAGACTTTAACAAGATGAAGGAGCAGGGTATAGGAAATGTTGTGTTTGCAGCGATGTCACACGCATTTTTTACTCTTGGACTTGGTATAGGTTCAATGGAGATATTCGGAAGTTATCTTTCCAAGGACTGTAAGCTTACTGGCGAGTCAATAAATGTAGTTATACTTGATACAGTAGTTGCACTTACAGCAGGTATTATTATTATTCCTGCATGTTTTGCATATGGTATTAACCCGGGTGCTGGTCCATCACTTTTGTTTATAACACTTCCAAATGTGTTTAACCAGATGCCGGGTGGTCAGTTATGGGAAGTATTATTCTTTGTATTTATGGCATTTGCGGCGCTGTCAACAGTAATCGCAGTATATGAGAATATTATAGCCATGACTATGGACTTGTTCGGGTGCAGCAGAAAAAGAGCTTCTATAGTCAATCTGTTCGTTATAGCAGCACTTTCTATGCCAGCCATACTTGGTTACAATGTGCTTTCAGGAATAGAGCCTATAGGTGCAGGTACAACACTTATGGACTTAGAGGACTTTATAGTATCTTATAACATACTTCCTCTTGGTTGTCTGTTATTTGTGCTTTTCTGTACAAGAAAGAACGGCTGGGGATATGATAACTTCGTGGCAGAGGTTAATGAAGGAAATGGTCTTGCATTTCCTAAGTGGATGAAGCCATATATGATGTACATACTTCCAGTTATAGACCTTGTTATATACTTTAAGGGATATTATGATATGTTCAAGCCACAGGGTACTAAGGTGGTATGCATATGGATGACTATTGCGGTTGTTCTTTCACTTCTTGTATTCTGGATAGCTGCCGGACATGGTAGTAAAGATAAAAGCAAAATTTAATAGTAATAATAAAAAAAATAAAGTTGTAATAAATAAAAAGCAGTAAATAAATGATAAAAATGTGGAGATAATCCGGATGAAGCAGCATATATAAAGGAGAACAGGCATGACTAAGAAACAACTGGCGTTAGAGGTTATAGAACGATTAAAAAAAGAATATCCGGATGCTGGCTGTACGCTTGATTATGATGATGCGTGGAAGCTGCTTGTAAGCGTAAGGCTTGCAGCCCAATGCACAGATGCAAGGGTAAATGTAGTTGTACAGGATTTGTTTGCGAAGTATCCGTCAGTAGCTGCACTTGCCGAAGCTGATGTTTCAGATATAGAAAGAATAGCTCATCCGTGTGGACTCGGAAAAAGCAAGTCTCGCGATATAAGTGCCTGTATGAAAATGCTTCATACACAGTATAATGATAAAGTGCCTGATACCATGGAAGAGCTGTTAAAGCTTCCGGGAGTGGGAAGAAAGAGCGCTAATCTTATAATGGGTGATGTATTTGGAAAGCCAGCCATAGTGACAGATACGCATTGTATAAGGCTGTGTAACAGAATTGGTCTTGTAAAAGATATGAAAGAGCCAAAGAAAGTAGAGATGGCTTTATGGAAGATTATACCGCCAGAAGAGGGCAGTGATATGTGCCACAGGCTTGTGATACATGGAAGAGAAGTGTGCACAGCAAGAACAAAGCCTTATTGTGATAAATGCTGTCTTAATGATATATGTAAAAAAAATATAGTGTAAGTGTTAAGGTTTTTTAACATTTATAAAATGGAGAATGATATGAATAATTATAAGATGATAATATCATATGACGGAACAAGATATTATGGCTGGGAACATCAGCCTAATACAGATATGACTATTCAGGGTAAGCTTGAAGGTGTCCTTTCACAGATGGTAAATGAAGCTGTTGAAGTGATAGGTGCTGGAAGAACTGATGCAGGTGTACATGCAAAGGGAATGGTCGCCAATGTTCATATAAATACAGATATGACAGAGGAGCAGATATGTGATTACATGAATAAGTACCTTCCGGAGGATATATGTGTTCAGGAGGTAAGAATAGCCTCAGAGCGTTTCCACAGCAGATACAATGCTATGGGGAAAACTTACTGCTACACCTGTTATGTTGGGGATAAAAAGCCTGTATTTAACAGGAAGTATGTGCACATAACAGGTAAAATGCCAGATGTTGAGGCTATGAAAAAGGCGGCAGAATATCTTGTCGGTGTGCATGACTTTGCAAGCTTCTGCGGCAATCCCAAGATGAAAAAGTCGACAGTGAGGGAAATATATTCAATCGATATAGCACTTAAGGGTTCATATCTTAATATGACATATCACGGTTCGGGATTTCTACAATATATGGTAAGAATATTATCGGGAACACTTCTTGAAGTGGGATTTCATAAGAGAACGCCAGAGAGTATGACAGAGCTGCTCGATGCTAAAAACAGGGCACTTGCTGGCGCAACTGCACCAGCAAAGGGATTGAGCCTGCTTAAAGTACATTATGCAAGGTAGGTATCATATAAGTGGAATGACACATTTATATAATATTGATAATTATGACAGACCTGCGGGGGTAATTATCACATAAACTTAGAACGCCATCTTAAGGCTTCATCACGGTACTTGCATGCGATATCCATAAGCTCATTATATTGTGAAGTGATACTGTTTATAACTGCTGCCTGTTCGTCAATCTTAGCCTGACAGGCAGCTAATTTTTTCTGATAGGTGTCTGTCAGAGCTTCTATTCTTGAATTATTGCTGTCATTTAATGAGGCAATTCTTTGATCACATTCTTTTAATACAGTATTTCGTATATCTTCCTCATTTTTAAGCTCTTTAATATGTCCGATTTCTTCAATAATAAATATCCTGCCAGCGGCATATAGAATAAGTCTGTTACCAGCCTGATATATATGGTATCCTGTTATGTTATTCATACAGTCAGGAAGAGTGACAGGCGTGTTATCTGGGCTTTCATTTGTAAGTGAAAGTGATATACACTGTAGGGCTGTGTGATTAGTAACGGGATTATTTTTCAGGTAAAAAAGAAGCAGCGAATTATTACATCTGCCTATATATGGGTGATACAGCGAAGGTGTGTCAGTTCCATTTACAGTATAAATGCTTTTACTCTCCATAATGTTTTTAACATAAAGAGAATTGTCGGTTGCTATGTAGGTATAGTAAAGAGTGTCATTGTATATACATTCGTTAAGGTGTGACATATAATCGGTGGCAAGGATTATAGGACGTTCAAGACCTCCAAAGTGGGCTATTCTTAAGAATATATTTGAACCGGCAGCATAGATTATAAGCTGTCTGTTATTGCCGATAGAATACACATTTGACATAAGACGACCTCTCAGCCAGAGACATAATACTTACTAAAATGTATGGTAGCACATAATTATTTAGAACATATAATATAGTAAGAATGAATAAAGGAAGGAATAAAGCATGGCCAGATGCAAATGTAAAAAAGGTGGCTGCTGCACAAAGATAGTCAGCGATGTTGTTTCTAATATGCCTAATGGATGCTTTGATGTGTGTACCAATCCTATATGTGGTTCACCGGGTGAGTTAAGCCTTTTTGCTCCGCTTATATATGACCAGATAGGTATCAACCTGTGTGCCACATTCCCTGTAGGTGTGGATATATCTGCTGAATATCCGACAGTTACTAATGCAACAGCCAGTGTCATAGATATTTCATATGATTATGGAACGGATAATGTTGTCATAACACAGATACCGGGAAGACCAAACTGTTATTCGGTGAAGCTTTCCAATCTTACGGTAACATTTGCGATTAACTTATATGATGAGAATTGCAGACTGATAGCAACTGAATATCCAACAGCAGTGTATCTTCCTGCTGATACAACGGCTGCAACCTACGATGAGGATGTCAATCCAACATCAGTTGAGTTAGAGATATTTGCGCCTTACGGAGTGTCATATAACAGTAATGCTGGTGGTACCCCGGCATATACACCAGCGCTTAATTATATAGGTTTCCTGTCAAGTGATAACGGAATAACACAGGGACTTAACCTGTATGCTATTCCAAAGGTGCTTGACATTGACACAACCACAGACGAAGTGACAGTAGGCTTGTCGCTCATACTCCAAAGCCTGTACTATGCAGGATACAGGGTTGCAAGTGCAGGAAAGATAGTTACACCAAAGGGCAGTATTGTATCTGAAGAAAATTCGGATGAGTTAAAGTTTGTATGTGGCAATCTTCTTAATCTTGCCATTAAACCACTTGACCTTAGTCCTCCACGTTGTGAGGGCAATCTTAAGAATGACTGCGATACAGGATGTCAGCCGACATGTGAGGAAGACCTGCCACAGTGTCCTTCGGGTTCGTTGTAGCTTAAGGGTGGAGAAAAGGCGTAAGATATTCTTTGCAGCAAAAAGAAACACTTATACCTGATTACGGAATACGTAGAAAATGCATAGGATATTCTTTGCGGTAAAATTAACCGGATAAATATAGAAAATACCAATATACTTCATAAAAATGTCCCGGATAACGGTAAAATGCCTGTCATCCGGGATAAAATATAAATAAAATAGGGAGCTTAGTATTATCACAAACTATCAGCTTGAATATATAATCAAATCAGACCTTCTCAAAAGCGGTAATCTGTGTAATATCCTTATATCCAAGAGCCTGCATCTTATTCTGGAAACGGTGCAGTGCGTTGTCAAATTCTTCGTATGCATTGTAGGTGTCATTAAAGTATGACATAGCCTTATCTGTATCACCGTCTTCCTTGGCCTGCCATGAAAGTGTTGCATACTTATGGAGGGCTTCGTGAGTATGGACAAGAGATATATATTCTTTGCTGTGTAAAAGCTGTTCATCAGATACGCTGTTAAGCCACTTGCCAAGCTTACAGCCGGAAGGGTTATCAACCTGTTTTTTAAGGAGGTGTTCAAAACCTACGATATTATTGTATACACGCCACGTAAGTACGAAATGGTCGACTTCAAATACACGTAACCAGTCCTGGTCTGTTATCTGTGAACAGCCACGTACAAGGTCACTTCTTGTTTTATCAAGGTAACGTCCAACCTTGAATATACGTCGTCCAGTCTGAAGACAGTCGTTAGATAAAGTGTTGTAACTCTGGGAAATATTTTCAATCTGTTTAGAAAAAGCACGGGTAACCTTAGTCTGTGTATCAATATCGTCAAATATACTGTCTACACGTTCACGGATACTGCTTATTTGTTCATTCATCTGTTCCATGGATAAGATGGATTTCTCGACTTTTGAATTACCATCTGCAAGACTCAATGTTGTTTCATCCATAGCAAGGGCAAGTTCATCAATATTCTCTTTTAATTCAGAAACATACTTTACTATATCCTCAGCGGATTCAGAAGTATTACTAGATAACAGACGCACCTGGTCAGCAACAACGGCAAAGCCCTTACCAGCTTCACCAGCTCGTGCAGCCTCAACAGATGCATTGAGTGCAAGAAGATTACTCTGGTTGGAAACCTTTTTAACAAGGTCAACAATCTCTTCGATCTTACCAATCTTTCCTTTAAAGTCCTGAACACGCTTATTAATAACTTCGATACGCTTGGATGATTCGGTAACAGCATGTACACTGTCATTCATATCAATAGTTACATTCTGTGATACAGAAAGAACATCATGGGTGTTATCGCGGATATGTCCAATGGCTTCTGATATATTGTCGATAGAATTCTCAAGATGAAGACCAGCAGTTTCCATACTTTTAATAGACTTAGTCTGTGACTCTACCTGTTCAAATGTATCTTTCATAAGACCATTATCGCCAATGACTTCCATAGTTTCATTAAGTCGCATAACAACGGGGTTATTGACCTGCTTTATAGAAAGCAGCATAGCATTAAGCTTATCACCGATAACGGGATCATTAAATGATGAGACACTTACATCACTGAAATCGCCCGCTATAATATTATCAATAGAAACTAATAGTTGTTGTGCATCATTGTCTGATAACACCTGATTTTCTTTTTTTCTGCCAAACATACACTTTATCCTTTTCAATTATAATTTAACCATATTCACGATATTGTCTTAAGTATTATAACATAACTTAGGTAAAAATGCATTATAATTATTAAGAAAAGTATAAAAAAACTGTGCATTTGTACAAAAATGTATGATGCGTAAAATAAAAGTATTGCAAATACTAACGTGATACTTCATTACCAGCCTTGGCAAATGCAAGCTTCATAACTTCATCAACTGATACAAGGTTAAAGTCACCGCTTACAGTGTGCTTTAAGCAGCTTGCAGCATTAGAGAATTCTACTGCCTTCTGAGGCTCGAAGCCATTGATAAGACTGTAGATAATACCTGCGCAGTAAGCATCACCGGCACCGATGTAATCAAGGATATTCATAAAGAATTCCTGACTATAGTAAGCCTTGCCATCTGTATATATCATAGACTGGAGCTTGAATGTTGTTATAGAAGTTTCAGTTCTCCATACAGATGCAACCATCTTAAAGTTAGGGAACATCTTTGTAAGTTCTTCAGCTATGTAGGCATTTTTCTCTTTATCTGACTTAGATGCATCCATACCGAATATACCGACAGCATCATCTTCATTGGCGATACATATATCAACATATTTACATACTTCGCTCATAACCTTGTTAGCTTTTTCACTTGACCAGAGCTTGCTTCTGTAGTTAAGGTCACAGCTTACAGTTATGTTACGTTTCTTGGCTTCCTTACATGCTTCAATAGTAATCTCGGCCATATTGTCGCTTATAGCTGGAGTTATGCCAGAGAAGTGAAACCATGTAGCACCTTCAAATATAGAATTCCAGTCAAAGTCTTCTTTAGTTGCAAGTGCAAATGCAGAGCCGTTTCTATTGTATATAACATTGGTTGGTCGCTGGCTTGTCTTTTTCTCAAGGAAATATATACCAATTTGGTCACCGCCGCGGACTATTCTGCTTACATCAACGCCATATTGTCTTAATGAGTTCACAGCACTCTGACCGATAGTGTGATTAGGAAGCTTTGTTACATAACGTGTATCAACATTGAAGTTAGCAAGTGATACCGCTGTATTAGCTTCGCCGCCTCCGTAAACAGCTTCATAAGAGTGTGCCTGTGTAAATCTTTCGTTGTTATCAGGTGAAAGTCTTAACATTAACTCACCAAATGTTATAATCTTGTGTTTCATTGTGTTCTCCAATCATCATTAAACTTTAACATAATATTATACAGTAACGTATTGTAGCACATTTTAATAAAAAAGTAATGCGTTTTTTTATTAAGTTTGGTGTTTTTTGTCATATTTTGAAATAACTTTAGATAATTAAGGGGCTTGGTGGGCGCTGTATATAAATGAATTGCAGTGATTTAAAAATGTAATTGAGTTATAAACAGAGCGAATTTTTTTGTGGTTTTACGGGTTTGTGTATTTGAAATATAATAATAATATTCAAAAGAAATTTTTTTGGGAAATGAAGGTCAGATAAAGATAGTCGACATAATTAAATATTTAAAGTATAATACGGATAATGCGGTTGTTATATTAAAGAAGCTTTAACTATCAGAGAATTTTAATTATGAAGATAGATAATTATAAATGAGCAAATTTGAAAATGTATAGATTTTGTAATTTTCTTTAATTGTTCATTGTATAGTTTAAATATATAATATATGTATGTATATTAATCAAGAAAGGTTCAACTTATTATGATAAGAAATATAGGTTTAGAGGATATATCTGACGGAAGGTTATACAGTGAAAATGACCTTGTAAGGACGGATACGAATAATTGTAGTGGCTGTAAGAAAATATGCTGTATAGGTATGGGAAAGACTATTGTGCTTGACCCATATGACTGTTTCAGACTGACTTCAGGAACGGGGAAAGCATTTGAGGCACTTGTTAATGATAATATAGAGCTTAATGTGGTCGATGGGTGTATACTTCCTAATATTAAGATGCAGGATAAAACTAATGCCTGTTCATTTCTTAATACTGACAATATGTGCAGTATCCACGGATACAGACCGGGGATATGCCGTATGTTTCCACTTGGAAGATACTGGGAGGATGATGAGCATTTCCACTACATATTGCAGAAGGGCGAATGTAACAAGGATAACCTCACTAAGATTAAGGTGAAAAAATGGCTTGGTATATCTGATACCGAAAGGTATAATGATTACATTATAAGGTGGCATAAGTACTTAAAGAAGATACAAAGGTCGATGAAGGACTTGTCACAGGAAGAGATAAGGACACTTAATCTGTATAACTTAAAGACTTTCTATATGAAGGCTTATGTGTCAGAGGATACATTTTTTGATGAGGTGAAAGAAAGAATAGACAAGTCAGAAGATATGTTTGGACTGTAAAATCGTAAATTATGTATCATGTAGGATAAAAGTATAATTATAAAGAGATGTTTTTGCGAGAAATTTTTTGTTGAGTTCCAGAGTTGTATGGTGGAATAAAAGAATTATTATGGTATAGATGTGTCAGATAAATATTAAGGTGATAAGAATATATCAGGAAAGGAAGATAACAGATTATGAAGACAGATTTATTTAAAATAGGAAGCCTGACAGTACACGGTTATGGCTTTATGATAGGCATAGGCTTTATACTTGCCATGCTTCTGGCAGAATACAGGGCTAAGAAGTTAGGACTAAGGGAGGAGTCAGTTATAGACATCACTATAATAGCGGGACTTTCGGGTTTCCTTGGCGCCAAGCTTTTATATGTAATTGTGGAATTTGATGCATTTGTTAAGAACCCGAAGGCAGTACTTGGTTCAGCAGGTTTCGTTGTATATGGCGGAATTATAGCCGGTGTGCTTTGCTGTATGCTTTATTGTAAGATAAAGAAGCTGAATTTTCTTGAGTACTTTGACCTTGTTATGCCTGAAATAGCACTTGCACAGGGATTTGGACGTATCGGCTGCTTTCTTGCAGGCTGCTGCTATGGAAGAGAAACAACAAGCCATTTCGGAGTTGTATTTCCAGCGAGTTCACAGGCACCAGCAGGAGTCAGTCTTATACCGACACAGCTTATATCAGCAGGAGCTAACTTTATCAATATGATTATTCTTCTTGTAATAGCGTATAACTTCAGCTATACAGTGGCAAAGAATAAAGGAAAGAACAAGTCACTGCCAGCAGGAGGCATAGGATATATATATATGATACTGTATGGAATAGGACGTTTCCTTATAGAATTCTTAAGGAATGATTATCGTGGTGAAGTCGGCTTCTTATCTACATCACAGTTTATATCAATATTCTTTGTGATATGTGGAGCAGGACTGCTTTTATTCAGCGTGCGTAAGCATCGAGCCGTGCCAGCATAAAGTCAAACAAAGGGATGTGCTTGCACAAAGCCTTTTGCTTGATTTTATGCTGATAGGGCGAGAGCCCGACAGTCCAAGAAAGCTAACGATTTCTTGGACTTGCACGGCGAGGGATAAAAAGATTAAAGTGAAATAAAAGAGGTGTGTACTATGAACAGCAGAGAAGAAGCATTAGAATACGGCTTATCATTTCCAGACACATATGTAGAAACACCATTTCATGATACTAACTGGCAGCTTGTAAGGGTTAAGGGAAGTAAGAAAGCATTTTTGTGGATATATGAAAAAGACGGGTATATTAACCTTAATGTAAAGGCTGACCGTGAGTGGCGTGATTACTGGCGAAGTGCTTTCAGGTCGGTTATTGCGGGATATCACCAGAATAAGGAACACTGGAATACAATCATACTTGATGGTTCAGTACCGGATGATGCTATAAAGACAATGATTAGGGAAAGTTATGAGATTATTACAGACAATCCAACCAAAAGGATATACGAAGCAGTAAAAAAGATACCAAAGGGCAGTGTTGCCACGTATGGACAGATAGCGGAGCTTGCTGGTAATAAAGGTATGGCAAGGGCTGTGGGTAATGCGCTTCATAAGAATCCCGACCCTGATAATATACCATGCTACAGGGTCGTTAATTCAAAGGGGGAACTGTCAGGTGCATTTGCTTTTGGCGGCGCGAACAGACAGGAAAACTTACTTAAGGCAGACGGAATAGAGGTTGTGAATGGGAAAGTCGACCTTAAAGTATATGGAATAAAGTTTTAATAAGATTTTTTTAATGTATCAATCAGCTTCTTTGCAGCTATGCTCAGTGCCCTGCCTTTATCCCACACAAGGCAGACTTCACGCTCAGGGATAGGCTCTACAAGTCTTATAGGCTGGACAGAACCGCTTGTAATGGCACCGGCACAGAGGTCTTCCGGATAGAAGCCTATTCCAAGGTTGTGTTCAACCATAGGAAGCACCTGGTCAGTTGTAGCTGCTTCCATATCAGGAGAAAACTGAAGGTGGTGATTAAGAAAGAACTCAATATATAAGTTTCTTGTAGCTGTATCACTTCCAAGACATATAAATGGAATATTGTTAAGGTCACGCAGGCTTTGCATTCTGGATGCGAGGTCTGCGTATTTGGTTCCACCAATAAGAAGCTCCCTGAAAGAATATAAAGGTTCAGAGTGGTAGTTCTTAGGAATAGTGACAGGTGTGGTGACAACTGCAATATCAGCAAGTCCATTTTCAAGGGCAGTAATAGCCTCAGGTGATGAATGGTTGGATATCTTTAATCTTACGTGTGGATATGTTTCGTGAAATGTTTCAAGCTTATCAAGAAGTATAAGTCGCAGCGCGGTTTCACTTGCACCGATATTAATAAGTCCACGTTCAAGCCCCTTATCCTTGGCAAGCTCACACTCACCAGCAGCAAACTGTTCACATCCGGCAGCAACGTGTTCATAAAGCCTCTGTCCTTCAGGAGTAAGAGATATTCCTCTGTTGGAACGTATAAAAAGCTTACAGCCAATCTCACTTTCAAGATTATTCATACAGCGTGTTATATTAGGCTGGTTGTTATCAAGCATCTGCGCAGCCTTTGTAAAGCTCTTATACTGGGCAACATAATAAAATATTCTATAATAATCGTAACTTATCATACCATAACTCCTCATATAAAAAACATATAACAGACATATTAAATATATGTTTTACATCTTATTTATGGCAAAGTATAATGCTTTTGGTGTAAAAAATCAAGCAATATATGAATTTTTCGATGTTGAAGTATTAAAGAGTAAGCCATATATGAAAGGATGATAAGGATATGTTAAAAGCAGTAGTTGGTATTAACTGGGGCGATGAGGGAAAAGGTCGTATAGTCGACCTTATGAGTGAAAAGGCAGATTATGTTGTGCGTTATCAGGGTGGCAATAATGCAGGTCACACTGTTGTTACACAGGAAGGAAAGTTCGTGCTTAATCTTCTGCCATCAGGAATACTTCATCCTGATGTAGTGTGTGTATTAGGTAACGGCATGGTAATAGACTTAGACCATCTTCGTCATGAAATATCTGTTATGCAGCAGATGAATGTTAAGATAACACCTGATAATCTTAAGATATCAGATAAGGCGACTATATGTATGCCTATGCATGTAAGACAGGATGTACTTGAGGAGGAAAGGCTGTCACAGACCGGGTCAGCATATGGTTCAACAAGAAGAGGAATAGCCTATGCTTATGGTGATAAGTATATGAAAAAAACATTAAGAATAGGTGACATATTAAATATAGACCAGCCATCTGTAAGGCATCGTCTTCAGGTTATTGTTGAGAGCAAAAATCTTATTCTTGAAAATGTATATAAGCAGGATGCAATATCTTATAATGAACTGCTTGAGTGGTGCAAAAATCAGGCACAGTGCTTTAAGGATTATATATGCGATACGTCAAAGCTGTTAAGAGATGCTGCAAAGAATAATAAGAATATATTGTTTGAGGCACAGCTTGGTGCATTAAGGGATATTGATTATGGAATATATCCATATACATCAAGTTCTAATACACTGGCAGCTTACATACCTATGGGAACAGGTCTTATGGGATATAATGTATCACAGGTTGTTGGTGTTATGAAAGCATATTCAACCTGTGTCGGAGAGGGCGGCTTTGTTGCAGAGAAGGCTATGCCGGAAAGCTGGATGGAAGAACTAAGAAAAGCTGGCGGTGAATACGGAGCAGCCACAGGAAGACCAAGAAGAGTCGGACCTTTTGATGCAGTTGCAAGCAGATATGGTATAATGTGCCAGAATGTTGATGATATAGCACTTACAAAGCTTGATGTATTAAGTGAATTTGAAACTATTCCGGTCATAACAGCATATAGTATAGACGGAAAAGTAACTAAAGACTTCGTGACAGACAGCCGTCTTGAAAAGGCTAAGCCGGTTATAGAGGAGCTCCCGGGCTGGAAATGTGATATATCAGGCTGTAGAAACTGGGAAGAGCTTCCGGAAAATGCAAAAAAATATATTCTTATACTTGAAAAGCTCATAAGTCATAAGATACATCTTGTATCAACAGGCGCAGAAAGAGAAGAATATTTATTAAGAGATTAATAAGAATTAGTAGTTTACATATAAAAAGTTACAGGCAGAAAGATGAGGAAAAGATATGAGACATTTGATTGACCCTAAAGACTTATCAGTGGAGGAAACAGGAGATATACTTGCACTTGCTGAAAGAATACGTGATAATATGCCGGCTTACAGTGAAGCCGCCAAGGGAAAGAAGATAGCAACATTATTCTATGAGCCAAGCACAAGAACAAGACTTTCATTTGAAACAGCTATGTTAAATCTTGGTGGAACAGTTATAGGTTTTCCGTCTGCCGATGTATCAAGTGTCAATAAGGGTGAAACAGTTGAAGATACTATCCGTGTAATAAGCTGTTATGCTGATATTGTAGCTATGAGACATCCTAAAGAGGGCGCACCGATGCTTGCTTCATTATATTCAAGGATACCTGTAATTAATGCAGGAGATGGCGGTCACAGTCATCCTACACAGACTATGATTGACCTTATGACAATTAAGTCAAGAAAAGGAAGACTTGATAACCTTACAGTAGGGCTGTGTGGTGACCTTAAGTTTGGCAGGACAGTACATTCACTTGTAAAGAGCCTTTCAAGGTATAAGGGCAATAAGTATGTATTTATATCACCAGAAGAACTTAAAATGCCTGACTATATGATACAGGATGTACTCAATAATGACAGTAGTGTATACAAAGAGTCAAGACAGTTAGAAGAGATACTGCCAGAACTTGATGTACTGTATATGACAAGAGTGCAGAAGGAGCGTTTCTTTAGTGAGGATGAGTATATAAGGCTTCGTGACTGCTATATACTCAATGCAGAAAAGCTTAAGAAAGCACCACAGGATATGCCTGTACTTCATCCGCTTCCAAGAATCACAGAGATAGCAGCGGATGTAGATAAAGACCCAAGGGCAGCATATTTTGAACAGGTTCAGAATGGAGTGTATGTAAGAATGGCACTTATAATGGCTCTTTTAGGGCTGACAGACCCTGTAACAGGAAAGAAAGTTATATAAAAGCCGCTACATAAACCTAATTCATATGGAATGAAATTTAAGATATGCAGGCAATAAAAATATGTAAGAAAATTGCTGCCACATAAGAATAATATACACTAAATAATGTATATTTCTTATGTGGCAGCCTCTTTTTATACAAGCTTATATAATCTTTAATAATCAAAGAATTTATAAAATATTATAACACCTTAGATAAGAAGTCCTTAAGTCGTGCGCTCTTAGGTGTGTCAAAGAATGATACAGGGTCGCTGTCTTCTTCAATACGTCCTTCATTGATAAACATACATCTTGAAGATACTTCCCTGGCAAATCCCATCTCGTGAGTTACAACAATCATAGTCATGCCAGATGCGGCAAGCTCTTTCATAATAGAGAGAACTTCGCCAACCATCTCAGGGTCAAGGGCAGATGTAGGCTCATCAAAAAGCATAATCTCAGGGTTCATGGCAAGTGCTCTTGCTATGGCAACTCTCTGCTTCTGACCACCTGATAACATATCAGGATAAGAGTCAGCCTTATCAGAAAGACCTACTCTTTTAAGAAGTTCCATTGCCTTGCTGTCAGCTTCCTCCTTAGACATAAGTCCAAGCTGTATAGGTGCAAGAGTAATATTTTTCTTAATAGTCATATTAGGAAAGAGGTTGAAATGCTGGAATACCATTCCAATACTCTGTCTTAACTTATCTACATCAACACCTTTTTCAGTAAGGTCATTGCCTTCATATATAATGTGGCCTGAGGTAGGAACTTCAAGCAGGTTTAAAGACCTTAAAAATGTAGACTTACCACATCCGGAAGGTCCGATTATAGCGATAACTTCGCCCTTCTTTACAGTAGTGTTAATATCCTTTAATACTTCGTGGTCGTCAAAAGTCTTTTTAAGATTTTTAACTTCAAGAATTACATTAGTGTCGCTCATTGCTTCTTAATCTCCTTTCAAGTTTCTTAACAAGTGATGAAAGAATAACAACTAATACAAGATAGATGATGGCTACACCAAAGAGTGGAAGCATTGGGTCATAAGTTATGCTTCGGATAATATCACCACCACGAGTAAGATCGTTAAGTCCTATATAACCACTGATAGAAGTTTCCTTTAATAAAACGATGAATTCGTTAGCAAGTGCAGGTAAAACATTCTTGAAAGCCTGTGGAAGGATAACAAGAGTCATAGTCTTTCTATAGTTAAGACCAAGGCTTCTTGCAGCTTCAAACTGTCCGTTGTCAATCGACATAATACCTGAACGGAAGATTTCGGCTACATAGGCACCTGAGTTAATACCAAATGCAAGTATGGCAACAAGTATCTTGCTTATATGTACTGAGCTGAATATTACATAATATATAATAAGTAACTGTACCATAGTTGGTGTACCACGGATTACAGTAAGGTAAATATTACATAAGAAGTTAAGCACCTTCATACCGCCTGTTTTATCGTGGTTAGACCTTACAATCGCTATAAGGAAACCGATAACAATACCCATAATAGCAGCACATAATGCTATGATTAAAGTATTCTTAAGACCAGTTAAAAGGTATTCATATCTTCCATCATTAATAAAGTCAGTCTTGAACTTCTCTGCAAAGCTCATTCCGTGACCGGCTGCATCATTGTTTCTTACAATGACAACCTGGCTTGAAGTAGTGTATGGTATAGTGAAATCTATATTTTTCTTACGTTCATCTGTAACAGTTATACCAGATATACCCATATCAACCTTGCCAGAAGATACAGCAGTTATGATAGAATCAAATTCCATATCTTCAACTGAAAGCTTCATGCCAAGATAATCAGCTATGGCATTGGATATATCTATATCAATACCGCTTACTTTTCCGTTGTTATAGTATTCGTATGGTTCAAAGTAAGCATTTACAGCGATAGTAAGAGTACCATTCTCACCAGCACTCTTAGGTATGTAGGCTTCCTTTGAAGGATTTTCGCCAATATAGTTATTTATTATAGTATCAATAGTACCATTATTAATAAGTATATTAAGAGCTTCATTTACAGAAGAAGTGAAAGAACTGTTGTTTTTTGCTATACATATAGCATATTCCTCAGTTACGAATTCTTCATCAAGTATGCAGAGGTCGCTGTTAGAGCTTACAAATGCTTTGGCAGGCTGTGCATCGATAACTACGGCATCAATCTTTCCCTGCTTAAGTGCCTGAATGGCATCATTTCCTTTGTTAAATCGTTCAACCTTAGTGTCAGAACCATCAGTTTCCATATCAGAAACATATATATCACCTGTGGTTCCTAACTGTACGCCGACAGACTTACCAGCAAGGTCATCTACTGAAAATACTGTGTTTTCAGGAATGTTGCTTTTACCACAGGCAGTAAGTGAAAGTGTGGCAGTAAGCATCATAAGAATAACCGTGGAAAGCATGCATATGCGTTTGAATACGGAGATTTTTTTCTTATTCATTATATATCCTTTCTTGTGCTCTGATATCTGGTTGGATTCGTGCATATAGCAAAGCAGATATCATTATAGCTGGGGGTAAAGACCCCAACATCATAATATTATAATTATACACTTAAGTTACATAATATTGCAAGATACCAGAGTCAAAAGGTCTAAACCCACATGAGCTTGCTCATAGGTGGGTGAATGACCTTGTGACCCGCCCCAATATGAGCATAAAAGTGGGATGATAGTCCCACGATATGCGAATATTGGGTAGAATTGTGGGAGTGCGTAGCACGGAACAATTCGTAGGTATCATAGTTGGGGGCTTTTGCCCCCAACATCTATTGCAACAATGTATCATAAGAATAAGGATGTTGAAATAATGTATGTAGAAAGTATAAAATAAGAGTTTTTATTTTGTAATTGAAAATATACAGGATTTGTAGCATAATTAATGGCGGTACGATAGCGTTATATATGGTGTCAGTGTGAGTTGACATGTGTGCTGTGGGATAGGATATATAATAAGGTATATGTGCACAGCATATATATATGTTATTGGAAAAATGTACAGAAATGAGGTTTAATATGCCGGATAATAATGGAAACAGAATTATGAATATAATATTCAGAATATCTATCATAGGTGTTTTTTATACAGGACTTAAGGCAATATATAATTATTATGTGCTTATGCAGGGATATTCATCATTTAAGGGAGAGGAATTTTTTGGCATGGTAGCACTGCTGGTAAATGATTATATGTTTATGCTCATACTTATGATAGTGGCAGTTATATTTAATGTGCTTACTAAAAAAACATTAAGTAGCAGGGCATTTACAGTAAGGACTGTAAGCATAGTGGCAGCACTTATAGCAGGGCTTATGTCATTTCCAGCAATGGGGATGTTTGCATATATTGCGATAGCCAAGTATCCACAGGTGGCACAGATAACTGCAATACCCGTTGATATATTTACACTTACAGAAGTGTATACATCACCTATGACGGACTGGCTCATACAAAGACCATATCTTTTCTATATGTATTTTGTTTCATTTGCAGTGTTTGCAGTACTTGCCGGAACTTCCCTGTATACAGTGATTAAGACAGTGACGGCAAAAAGTAACAGAATGTAGAAAAAGTGTTGTGAAAAATAGATTTTTACACAGGAAATGAGGATTTGAATGAAGATAGTAACGCCTGATTATTATAAAGATTTCAGATGTATAGCAGGTGACTGTACAGATACGTGCTGTGCAGGCTGGGATGTAGATGTGGATGAAGCTTCCTATAAATACTATAAAAAGGTAAAGGGGAGCTTTGGAAAAAGATTAAAGTCAGTTATGGTGCCATCAGAGGAGGGCGGATGTACATTTACACTTAATAATGGAAGATGTCCGTTTCTTAATGAGGAAAATCTGTGTGACCTATACATAGCACTTGGCGAGGACAAGCTGTGTGAAACGTGTGCAGAGTTTCCGAGGTTTATCAATGAATATGGCGGAATAAGAGAGATTGGAATAGCACCATCCTGCAAGACAGCTGGCGAGCTTATGTTAGGCTACAGGGATGAGCTTACATTTGACGAAAAAGACAGCAATGAGCAGGTAAGTGCCTACAATGATATAGACCCGCTGACTTATATGCAGCTAAGGCAGGCAAGGATAATAGCCTATAATATAGTGTCGGACAGGGACTATACGATAGCTGAAAGGGCTGTGCTCATCCTTATGTTTGCAAAGGATATACAGCATTATCTTGATAAGGAGAGGGACGAGCTTATAATAGGTGTCTGTAAAAGATATGCAAAGGAAGACTACAGGGAAAGTAAGCTTGATAAGGCACGTTCCATAGCTGCGAAAAAAAAGGATGCATACCTTTATACAAGGCGGTTTTTCGACAGGTTCAAGGGTATGGAGGTCATTAATCCAGACTGGAATATATATGTAAGAGAAGTCAATACTTTCTATGAGAAATGTGAGGATGATAAAGCCTTTGCAGATATAGTGCTTGAATTTGACGAATACTATAAGGATAACCAGCACGAATATGAGCAGATACTTATGTATTATGTATACAGGTATTTCCTTGATGCGGTGTACGATTATAATGTCCTGCTTAAGATGAAGGGAGCTGCTGCCGGGCTGCTATCACTAAAGATTATGGATGTGGCTGACTGGTATCTTAATGATAAGAAGTTAGACTTTGTAAGACAGGTTGACCTTGCACATCTTTACTCAAGGCAGTATGAACATTCTTATTATAATTATGAAGAGTACAATAAGTTTTTTATGACTAAGAGAAGATATGGTTATGAAAATCTTATAGCACAACTTTTTGCACTGGAATAGGCGTAGATAGCCTGGTAAGCCGTGTGAAAGTAAAATAAAGTCTATAATCAATCAGTTTTAACTGGTTAAATAAAAAGGTGTGAATATTTCGCACATAGGATTGGTGCCAGCGCACACCAGACACTAATCTGTTATGCAAAAAAGTGCGCGGAAATGAGGATTATTATGAAGATGATACTTAAGTATCTGGAAAAACTTAAGAAAGAATGTGTTCTTGCACCTCTTTTTAAGATGCTTGAAGCACTCTTTGAATTGTTCGTACCACTTGTTGTGGCATCAATTATCGACAGAGGTATAGCCAATCAGGATACAGGCTATATCGTAAAGTCGTGTCTTATGCTGCTTGCACTTGCTATTATTGGTCTTACATGTTCAATAACAGCGCAGTATTTCAGTGCAAAGGCAGCAGTAGGATGTGCGACAGGCATAAGACATGCACTGTTTAAGCATATCCAGTCACTTTCATTTACAGAGCTTGACGAGCTTGGAACATCAACGCTTATGACACGAATGACAAGTGATATTAATCAGGTTCAGAATGGTGTTAATCTTGTATTAAGACTTTTCTTGCGTTCACCATTTATAGTATTTGGTGCGATGATTATGGCTTTTACTATAGATGTAAAGGCTGCTCTTATATTTGCAGCAGCTATTCCGGTGCTTGCCATAATCGTATTCGGTATTATGGTTGGTACAAGACCTTTATATAAGAAGGTTCAGGCTGGTCTTGATACTATTCTTGGAATAACAAGGGAAAATCTTACTGGTGTCAGGGTAATAAGGGCATTTAACAAGCAGGAGGATGAGCTTAAGCATTTTAAGGATAAGAATGAAGAGCTTAATCATCTTCAGAAGTTTGTAGGTAAGATATCAGGACTTATGAATCCTCTTACTTATGTAGTTGTAAATGTTTCTATCATAGCACTTATATGGGTAGGTGGTGTGAGAGTTAATCAGGGAGCTTTAACACAGGGACAGGTTGTAGCGCTTTATAACTATATGTCACAGATACTTGTTGAGCTGATTAAGCTTGCCAACCTTGTTATAAATATAACAAAGGCACTTGCATGTGCAGGACGTATCCAGTCTATATTTGATGTTAAGCCAAGTATGCAGGACGGTACAGGACACGTAAAGGAAACTAAGGATGATGTTCCTGTTGTTGAATTCAAAAATGTATCTCTTACTTACAGTGGAGCAGGTGATACAAGTATAGCAGATACAAGCTTTAAGGCGTACAGGGGACAGACTATCGGTGTTATCGGTGGTACAGGTTCAGGTAAGTCAAGTCTTGTCGGACTTATTCCAAGATTTTATGATGTGACAGAGGGCGAGGTTCTTATTGATGGTGTCAATGTCAAGGATATAAGTATAGAAGAGTTAAGGGATAAAGTCGGCATAGTTATGCAGAAAGCAGTTCTTTTTAAGGGCAGCATAAGAAAGAATATGCAGATGGCAAAGCAGGATGCAACTGACAGTGAGATAGATGAGGCACTTGCCATAGCACAGGCTAAAGAGTTCGTTGATAAGAAGGACGGACGTCTTGATTATATGATTGAACAGGGCGGAAAAAATCTTTCAGGTGGACAAAGACAGCGACTTACTATTGCAAGAGCTGTCGTTAAGAAGCCGGATGTGCTTATCCTTGATGACAGTGCATCAGCGCTTGACTTTGCTACAGATGCAGCACTCAGGAAGTCTATAAGGACAATGCCAAACAATCCTACAGTATTCATAGTATCACAGAGGTCAGCATCACTTATGCATGCAGATAAGATTATCGTGCTTGATGATGGAAAGGTTGCAGGAATTGGAACACATAGTGAGCTTCTTAAGAATTGCGAAGTATACAGGGAAATATATAATTCACAGTTTAAGGATGCGAAGGGTGCGTAATTGCTGTATTGCGTGAATTGTAAAGCAGTGGAGCAATCCGTTAATATCAGTGGGAAAAAGTATACTTGTATGATAAGTATCGTAAACTTTAGATGCAGATGATTATATATAATGCTTTATTGTTTTGCAATTAATGAATTTTAATATATTTGGTACTTATATCATACTATAAATGAAATGGAGTAGTTATGAAAGATAATAAGAATAAAAAGAAAGCCCAGAAGGGCACGCTTTTAAAGGTTCTTAAGAGGATAAAGAAGTATAGTGGTTTTCTTATACTGTCTATACTTATGGCAGCAGTAACTGTTGCTTCTACTTTATATGTTCCTATTCTTGTCGGACGTGGAATAGACCATATAGTAGGACCTGGCAATGTTGACTTTGCTGGCATAGCAAAGGTACTTACAACAATAGGTATTGTAGTTGCCATAACAGCACTGTCACAGTGGATAATGAATATATGTAACAATAAGATTACTTATCATGTAACAAGAGATATAAGAGATGAAGCTATGGAAAAGATACAAAGGCTTCCGCTTAAGTATATAGACGGACAGTCTTATGGTGATATTGTAAGCCGTGTTATTGCGGATGTTGACCAGTTTGCAGATGGTCTTCTTATGGGCTTTACACAGTTTTTCTCAGGTGTGCTTACTATAGTAGGAACTTTAGTATTTATGCTTACTATTAATGTAAAGATAACTCTTGTAGTTGTACTTATTACGCCGGTTTCATTTCTTGTGGCGAGCTTTATAGCCAAGAAAACATTTTCAATGTTCAAGCTTCAGTCAGAAACAAGAGGTGAACAGACAGCCTTCATAGATGAAATGATAGGTGGAGAAAAGGTTGTAAAGGCATATGGCTATGAGGATGAGGCTGTTGCACGTTTTGATGAGATTAACGAAAGATTACAGAAGTACTCATTAAGAGCTATATTTTTCTCATCTATAACTAATCCTTCAACAAGATTTGTAAATAGTCTTGTGTACGCAGGTGTTGCGGTAACAGGCGCATTTATAGCTATATCAGGTGGAATTACAGTAGGACAGTTATCAAGCTTCTTAAGTTATGCTAACCAGTACACTAAGCCTTTCAACGAAATCTCGGGTGTCATAACTGAGCTTCAGAATGCTCTTGCATGTGCTGCAAGAATGTTTGAACTCATAGAGGAAGAACCAGAAATTCCAGATGCTCCAAATGCAGTAGACATAAAGGAAGTTGATGGACGAGTAGACCTTAATAATGTATATTTCTCATATACACCGGACAAGAAGCTTATTGAGGACTTTAATCTTCACGTAAAGAAGGGTCAGAGAATTGCTATTGTCGGTCCTACAGGATGCGGAAAGACTACAGTTATTAATCTTCTTATGAGATTTTATGATGTTAATTCAGGAAGCATAGATGTATCGGGAACTGACATAAGGGAAATGACAAGATATTCTTTAAGACATGGCTTTGGTATGGTGCTTCAGGAAACATGGCTTAAGGCAGGAACTATAAGGGAGAATATTGTTATGGGTAAGCCGGATGCAACGGATGAAGAGATTATAGAGGCTGCAAAGGCTTCACACTCTTACGGTTTTATAAAAAGGCTGCCTAATGGCTTTGATACTGTTATTGGTGAAGACGGAGGAAGTCTGTCACAGGGTCAGAAGCAGCTCTTATGTATAACAAGAATTATGCTTACAAGACCACCTATGCTTATTCTTGATGAAGCGACATCTTCTATTGATACAAGAACAGAAATCAAAATCCAGAATGCATTTGCAAAGCTGATGGAGGGAAGAACAAGCTTTATCGTAGCGCACAGACTTTCAACAATCCAGTCGGCAGATGTCATACTTGTTATGAAGGACGGTCATATCATAGAAAAGGGTAATCATGAAGAGCTGCTTGCAGCAGGCGGTTTCTACAAGACACTTTATGAAAGTCAGTTTGATACGGCTACGGCATAGGGATGTTTGCAGAAAAATGATGTGGTGTATCCGCCATATAAAATCAGAACAGTAAAAGATTTAGTTAATATCTAATATCACGAGGAAAATTTATGAAAATATTTCTTACAGATATATCAAATATGGATGATAACATTATGAATAAAGGACTTGAACTTGTCACTGACTATCGAAGAAATAAGGTTGAAAGGTGTAAGTTCAGGGAAGATAAAGAAAGAAGCCTCGCTGCGGGGCTTCTTCTTAATTATGCTACGAAAATGTATGCTGAATATATGAAAATGCAGATTAAGTATGAGCATGTTATTGATGATGTAAAGGATGGTATTGAGTGTAATGTAGATAATAATTCTAAAAATAATAACGGATGTGATGGCAAATATAATAAGGAGAATAATATTGAATATAAAACAGACGGAAATATTATTGTTAATGTCAGGCTTGATGAGTTAGTTGAAAATTATGATGCTTCATATGATTATGATATAGAGTATGTGGCAAATGGAAAGCCTGTATACAGGAATTCAGATATATATTTTAATTTATCCCATGCAGGTAATTATGTCGTGTGTGCGGTATCGGATAAAGCTGTGGGAGTTGACATAGAAAGGCAGAGAAAGAATGTAATCAGGGTTGCAAAACGCTTCTTTACGCAGGCAGAATGTGACTGGATAGGTAATGACAGCTTAAAGTTCAGCAGGATATGGACACTTAAGGAGGCATATGCAAAGCTGACAGGTGAAGGAATTGCGGGGACAGTGTCTAAAGCAGAGTTCAGGCATGAAGCAGATAATGGAATTAATGATGCTGTTGTGGCAGACAATGCTATTTGTTCAGATAATATAGAAAAAGTTAAAATGTATATATCTGGTAAAAAAGTGGATAATATAAAAATATACGAACTTAATATTATTAAGTCAGAATATGCTATATCCGCTATAGAGTACGTTTCTGACTAATGATTGTTATAAAATAAAAAACTAGAGTTTTTTTATCAAAAAAAGGGTGGAAATTAAAAAAAAATGACTGTATAATGTAAAAAAAATTTTGCGACGAAGATGTAGCCGGTAGTAATTATGTGTACTGCCGGATATTTATTTTTTCGTGGATTGTGTGGATTGCAGAGTGGTGTGTAATCCTCACACATAGGTGAAGGGCAGGATTTAGTTCCAGAATTCACACATAACTATTATGTTTAAACCAATATGCCATATGGCAGTTAGGAGGAAAAATGGCTGTAAAGTATGTATTTGTAACAGGCGGTGTTGTTTCAGGACTTGGTAAGGGAATAACAGCAGCATCTTTAGGAAGATTATTAAAGGCACGTGGATTTAAGGTGACTATGCAGAAGTTCGATCCTTATATCAATATCGACCCTGGTACTATGAATCCTATCCAGCACGGAGAGGTGTTTGTAACTGATGACGGAGCAGAAACAGACCTTGACCTTGGACATTATGAAAGATTTATAGACGAAAGTCTTAACAAGAATTCCAATGTAACAACAGGTAAGGTATACTGGTCAGTTCTCCAGAAGGAGAGAAGAGGTGACTTTGGTGGAGGAACAGTTCAGGTTATTCCACATATTACTAATGAAATAAAGAGCCGTTTCTACAGAGATTATTCCACAGATGAAACTAAGATTGCCATTATTGAAGTTGGCGGTACTGTAGGTGATATTGAGTCACAGCCATTCCTTGAGGCTATAAGACAGTTCCAGCGTGAGGTAGGACGTGAAAATGCTATACTCATCCACGTAACACTTATTCCTTATCTTAAGGCATCAGGAGAAATGAAGACGAAGCCAACACAGGCAAGTGTCAAGGAGTTACAGGGAATGGGAATACAGCCAGATATTCTTGTCTGCCGTACAGAACATCCTCTTGAACCGGGTATTAAGGACAAGATTGCATTATTCTGTAATGTTCCTAAGTCACATGTATTACAGAACCTTGATGTTGAAATTCTTTATGATGCACCACTTGCTATGGAGGAGGAGCATCTTGCACAGGTAGCCTGCGAATGTCTTGAACTTGAGTGCCCAGAGCCAGACCTTGATGAGTGGAGAGCTATGTGTAAAGCATGGAAAAATCCTACAAAGAAGGTTACAGTTGCACTTGTTGGTAAGTATATACAGCTTCATGATGCATATATATCAGTTGTTGAAGCACTTAAGCATGGTGGCGTAGCCAATTCATGTGATGTTACTATAAAATGGGTTGACTCAGAAACAGTAACTGCTGACAATGTATCAGAAATTCTTTCAGATGTGTCAGGAATTCTTGTTCCGGGCGGATTTGGTGACCGTGGTATAGAAGGTAAGATACAGGCAATAAGATATGCAAGAGAGAATAATATTCCATTCCTTGGTCTTTGCCTTGGTATGCAGCTTTCTATCGTGGAATTTGCAAGAGATGTCATCGGATACGAGGATGCACATAGTGTTGAACTTAAGCCTGATACAACTCATCCGGTTATTCATCTTATGCCAGACCAGGAGGGTATTGATGATATCGGTGGTACATTAAGACTTGGTTCATATCCTTGTGTACTTGCAAAAGACTCTAAGGCATATGAGCTGTATGGTGAGGAAACTATCCACGAAAGACACAGACACAGATACGAAGTTAATAATGATTACAGAAAAGTTCTTGTTGAAAATGGTATGGAACTTTCAGGCATTTCACCAGACGGAAGAATAGTTGAGATGATAGAGATTAAAAATCATCCTTGGTTTGTGGCTACACAGGCACATCCTGAATTAAAGTCAAGACCTAACAGACCACACCCATTATTCAGAGGATTTATTGGTGCGGCACTTGATTATCAGGATAAGAATACTGGAAAGTAATTAACAGTGAATAATAATTCTGAATATTTATAGAATATGTAAAGCCTGTAGTATGGGAAGTATATTTCCATATTACAGGCTTTTGTAATAAAAAATATTAATAAAAGATAAATAGTGTGAAACCTTTGATTTTAGGTTGATTTATAAATATTCCTTCTTTATAATAGGTATTGTCTGTTAATATGAGGATAAAAGATTAAAAAGAAGTGTGTAATGTTATATCATACTGTCTGCAATTATCGTGATATTTTTATAGGCTGAGAAGGCTGCTGCCAAAGGCTTATGGCAGACTATGAGAGTATAAAGAAACTAGGAATGGAGACACAGGATGGATAATTACAACAATGGTAATAATTACGGTGGTGGTAATAACAACAATAACCGTAATGACAGAAATGGCAATAATAATAAAAAGCCTAAGAATGTCAACCTTATTGTGTTTATTATAATAGCGGCTGTTATAACATTTATTGGTATAACAATGCTTAACAGTCTGTTAAGAAATGCCACATATAAGGAAATATCTTACAATGAATTCATCGAAATGGTGAATAATGATGAGGTAGAGAGCGTATCGCTTGAACAGGACAGAATACTTATTACACCTACAGAGAGTGCTCAGGAAAGTAATGGTGTCAATAAGTTTGGTTACACATATTATACAGGATATGTCAACGATGACAGTCTTGTACCACTTCTTAAGAGAAAAGGAATTGAATTCACAGGATATATACCAGATTCAAGTTCTTCTATAGTTGAGTTCCTTGTTGCGTATGTTCTTCCATTCCTTTTCATATATATAATATTTGCCTTTGTATACAGAAGAATATCCAAAGGCGGCGGTATGATGGGCGGCATGGGTGTCGGCAAGAGTACTGCGAAGGTATATGTACAGAAAAAGACAGGAGTTACATTTAAAGATGTAGCAGGACAGGATGAGGCTAAGGAGTCACTTACTGAGATAGTTGATTTCCTTCACAACCCTGACAAGTATGCAAAGATAGGTGCCAAGCTTCCAAAGGGTGCGCTTTTAGTAGGTCCTCCGGGAACTGGTAAGACTCTTCTTGCAAAGGCTGTAGCGGGTGAGGCCAATGTTCCTTTCTTCTCACTTGCAGGTTCAGATTTCGTAGAGATGTTTGTAGGTGTAGGTGCCTCACGAGTAAGAGATCTTTTCAAAGAAGCTACTAAGCAGGCTCCTTGTATTATATTTATAGATGAGATAGATGCCATAGGTAAGAGCCGTGACTCAAGATATGGTGGTGGTAATGATGAACGTGAGCAGACACTTAACCAGCTGCTTGCAGAGATGGATGGTTTTGATTCATCTAAGGGTATATTCATACTTGCTGCAACTAACAGACCTGAGGTTCTTGATAAGGCTTTACTTAGACCAGGTCGTCTTGACAGAAGAGTTATAGTTGATAAGCCAGATCTTAAGGGACGTATCGAGACACTTAAGGTTCATTCTAAGGATGTTCTTATGGATGATACAGTCAACTTTGAAGAAATCGGACTTGCAACAAGTGGTGCAGTAGGTTCTGACCTTGCCAATATGATAAATGAAGCGGCTATCGCAGCAGTTAAGGCAGGCAGAAAGTATGTATCACAGAAGGATCTTTTCGAAGCTGTAGAGGTAGTTATAGCAGGTAAGGAAAAGAAGGACAGAGTTCTTAGCAAGGAAGAGAAGCAGACAGTTGCCTACCACGAAGTAGGTCATGCACTTGTTACTGCACTTAAGAAGGATTCTGAACCAGTTCAGAAGATTACCATTGTTCCTAGAACTATGGGTTCTCTTGGATATGTTATGCAGGTACCTGAGGAAGAGAAGTATCTTCAAAATAAGGATGAGCTTATGACAAGGCTTGTTACTTTAGTAGCCGGACGTGCCGCAGAAGAGATTGTATTCGGCAAGGTTACTACAGGTGCTGCCAATGATATAGAAAAGGCAACTAAGATTGCAAAGGCGATGATAACCCAGTATGGTATGTCAGAGCGTTTCGGTCTTATGAATCTTGCTACTGTTGATGATCCATATCTTAACGGTAACGCAAGACTTGACTGTTCAGATGAAACAGCCGCGCAGATAGATGAAGAAGTTAAGAATATGCTTAAGGAGTGCTATGAAGAAGCTAAACAGCTTCTTACAGAGAACAGAGATGTACTTGATAAGATAGCACATTATCTGTATGACCATGAAACTATCACAGGTAAGGAATTCATGAAGATATTCAGAGAAGTCAAGGGACTTCCTGAGCCTACAGATACAACAGGCTTTACTCATTCTGAAAAGGTTGCAGAAAGCGTAACATTTAACGAAGATGGAAGCTATTCATCAACACTTAATGGCCCTAGTGAAACAGATATCTGGAAAGGTATTGGTGAGGTCAGCAGTGTGAGTGATAGTGAGAAGGCTGTATCTTCAAGTGATGATTTTGTTAAAGGAACAGATTATTCTGTGGGTGCAGAAGCTGTAGAGAGTTCAGATAATGCTGATGGAGCAGGAGCTGTTGAAAATTCAGGTAATGATGCTGGTGTAGGAACAGTTGAAAATTCAGGTAATGCTATCGGCGCAGGAGTAGAAGGTACTGATAATGCAGGTGCAGATGATATTAATGCTCGTGGTGGTTCACAGGAATAAGATACATTCATCTGGCATACCAGAATAATATAATAAAATATCTAATTAAATATCAATAAATAAGTCATAATACTACTGTTCAGGGCAGGGAATAAGCCTTGAATGGTAGTATTATGAATATTGTCTGATTATCAATTACAACTATAAATGAGAGAATTTAAAACATTATGCATTTTATATAATTTCTTAAAAGCGTATTTGATTATACACATTTTATGGAGTGAATAATTTTGCAATGTCAGTAAATTCTTGAAAATATATTTCAGTTATCCCATTATTAATTAATTTGCAGATTTTATATATCTATTTATAGATTGCGAGTTAAAATCATAAAACTACAAATGAGCAAATTTAAAATATTACACAAGTATGTCTGCGTTAGAAAGACATATTTTTAATAATCTATTGAAATGTATATGAGGTACAAATAAAAATAATTTATTTTTGTATATTTTCTGTATTTGCTCATTTATAGTCATAAAAATCAAATTTAGAAATTCTCCAATATAATAAAATTAGTTTTATATGTGTGATACAGATATAGAAAGAGTACACATAATAATATATATAATATAGAAAATGACTTATGAAATAAAAATATAAATAGAGTCATAAGCGGAAGAGTATGTAGCAAAGAAACAATGACTTAGAAAGCCGAAAAAGCAAATAAGGTCAAAGGAGGGAGAGAGGAGAAAAAAGAAACAGTGACTTAGGAAGCCGAAAAAGCAAATAAGGTCAAAGGAGGGAGAGAGGAGAAAAAAGAAACAGTGACTTAGAAAGCCGAAAAAGCAAATAAGGTCAAAGGAGGGAGAGAGGAGAAAAAAGAAACAGTGACTTAGAAAGCCGAAAAAGCAAATAAGGTCAAAGGAAGGAGTAATGCGAATAAAGAAACAGTGACTTAGAAAGCCGAAAAAGCAAATAAGGTCAAAGGAAGGAGAGAGGAGAAAAAAGAAACAGTGACTTAGAAAGCAAAAAAAGAAAATAAGGTCAAAGGAGGGAGAGAGGAGAAAAAAGAAACAGTGACTTAGAAAGCCGAAAAAGCAAATAAGGTCAAAGGAGGGAGAGAGGAGAAAAAAGAAACAGTGACTTAGGAAGCCGAAAAAGCAAATAAGGTAAACAATGAAAGAAGACAAAAAAAAAAAAAATATAATCAGAAAACCAAAACACAACTA